>OLMA01000524.1_pt1 | contig 112539 bp, 108 predicted proteins | sample 1604671 | NCBI WGS metagenome assembly OLMA01 (sample SAMEA104055725, study PRJEB20765) | soil metagenome | biome: Arctic tundra; feature: Polygonal ground; material: soil | place: USA | collected 2011-09 | depth 0-0.5 m | reverse complement strand
CATTCGGCCAATAACCTTTCGCATTCTTTTAAATCGAATTCGTCATCATTTTTACTGTTCTGACTGCCCATGTACCCGCTGGAGGGGGCAGGGGGAGGAATTTTAATTTAAGAATTCAGTATTCTTTGTTCGTTATTCATTATTTCCTTGGGCGTTCCCCTCCTATCGTCGGGTCGGGCTATACGTTGCAAGTCCTCGCTCCGCTGTGGGCTTTCCACTGTAATAACTACATACCTTTGAAATACCCATGAATACTGAAAAGTGCAAGAGTTGGTCGCAAAATAAGGTCGCAAATAGAGTTTAACTGAAAAGAGGCGAATTGGCTGAAATAGCCTTTGAACAAAGGAAAGAATATCAATAACTATGCGCTCCATGTTTTAAAAATACTAAAAACATGAATGGAATCAATATAAAGATTTAAACAGGTTGAGCGTTACATACTTTTATTTTGTCTTGGGAATACCCTCATGGACTTTTTTACCATAATTTCAAAGTTTTGATCGCTTTCTTTCGGGCGAACCACATAAATTGCATTTCCTACATATTTCTCCAGATGGTCTAGGTTGACGTAATCGAATCGTTCTTTGATTGTTTTAGCAATCACATCCCAAAATAATACTACATCTTCTTCTAGAACACCCAAATGAAAATAGCTTTGATAATGGTTTTTAGCGATTCGTTTAAGTATTCTTACGAGTTTATTATATCCTGTGGGTTCACTTAATAAAATAAGCCCTTTATAGGACATAGGCACACTTTCAACCATTTCCTTAATTCTACGGTATGGTTTTCTTACCATTATCCTAGAAATAATGCGCCCGTCTCCTTGGGTCTTGAAAACAATTTTAGGATTGTTAATGTCATCTTCTATACTAATCATATCTCTTATTTTAAAATATAAGTTCCAAAAAGCAGTGCGTGGAATAAAATTCAGCTCCTTTTTTAATTCTTTTACAGACACCCCCTCTGGAGCATTACTTATAAGAGAGAATGCATGTAACCATGCCCATAAAGTCGAATGTGTACCATGTAAGAATGTTCCCGCAGTTACTGACGTTGTTCTATTGCAGCTATAACACTTAAAACGGAGCTTTTGTAATCGCTTGGAAAGCTTATCAGAACCACAATATGCACATTTAGGTTTTTTACCCCAACGTTTTTGCTCAAAATATCTTACGATAGAATACTCGCTTGAGAATTTATGGTGTAACTCGCCTATTGTCATTTTCCACATGTTATTTTCGATGAAGTAAAACGGAAGCCATTTTTAAAAGCATGGTCAATACAGCCACGACGGAAAATTAGCCCGCGCCCTATCTTTTCATCTTTATCTATCAATTGGGGCGCAATCTTGCTTAAAGTAGAAAGAGAACCACGCCAAAATTCTTTGTAGGTTAAATAATGATGGAGTTCCTTACATCCCCTTATTATTTCACCAAACTTGGGCTGGTTAATCTTTATTTCCTTTTCAGCTTCAAATTCCCTTTGAGCTTTCAGGTATCCTTCTTTGTATGCTTCGGTAACAACACCCTGAAATTCTGGAATACCTAACGTAATGACTTGTACTACCATGTTACTTTATATTATAGGAATGTTCTTTCATTCCTGTGATACAAATGTCGGTAGTCTTCCAGGGGAATAACTTTACTGGACTTTACCAGTAAAGGAATTAAAGTCTAAAAAAATGAAGTTTATTTCTGATGTTTCACAATACTGACAAGCCTTTTAAGCTCATCAGCTTTTTTAGGCAAGCCAGTCTTACTATCAAGATAATCCTGTTTGATTTGTTTGAGATTGGCATAAACTTTTCCATTCTTATTTTCAAAATGCATTTTTATAGCAGCTTGCAAAGCCAGGTCTTTTGACAATAAACGATTTGCTTGTAACTGTTCAAACAAATAAACCAATTGCCCAGCAGTACCTGCCCATTTAATTAGGGTAACAGATTCTTTTAATTCATCCGAAAAATGTTCTTTTATTATTACAGGTATCTCTATAGGAGTGACTAAGAAATCTGCATCTCTTAATTTCTCCAAAAGACTGACAAGTTGTTCATTTGTTCCAAACCATTTTATTGCCTGAACTGGTGCTTCAGGTTTAAAAAGTTTTAAAGCTAATTCGGCTACTTTCTCCAGAGGATTGGACATATATTTTATGGCTTTTTTGTATGCACTAAAATAGCATTTTTACTACAAATGAAACAGAAAAGGGCTGTATTTTTCAACAACTCGCTTTCCCTAACGACTAACGACTGTCCACTGACGACTTTTAAAATTCTAAATACTCGGAAATTCGAGAGAATGCAGAGATGCAATCATCTGCTTGTTTCCATTGCCGCTACATTCAGGGCACTGCATCCGTCCCCGTCCATGGCATATACTACACGGTTCACCACTTTCACTCTTGCCCTTTCCATTACATATATTACATGTTACTGATCCTGTACCATGACAGCTTGGGCAAGTGAACTTTCCATCTTCTGTTTTATCTCCCGGTGTGCTCATAGAATTCTATTAATGTGTGAGACCTAAAATTAATCCACACCAAACCGTTTTAAAGAAAAATAAGGCTAAAGGCTTGCAAATTGCGGTAAGGGACATTAAAGCACAGGTGAAATGCAATTTGCTTGCAAAATATTTATTTTTAGTCTCTACGTATTTATACTGATACTTAGGTAACTCTAGATACATCTACCCATATTCAATTTAGAATGGTTGTATCGGACACAATTAAATTGGATGAACGCACAAGCTGTTCATTATTTAAAGACTCGGAAGAACATTCTGGTGAACGGGCCATTGACTTGGCAGAACAAGAAATGATGAGATGGCTATTTAATAATCAAGATGCAATAAGAATACTTTGTGATGAATTAGATATACCTAATGGTTATATGTGGGGTTTAGAGATAAAAGACCCCTATTATTAAATATGCAACAAAGAAACCAGGAGATATTGATGCCATTTTATGTCACAACTCAGATCCAAGAAAATCTATAGCTTTTGAAAGTAAAAAAGTAAAAATCAGGTTTACTGAGACGAAGGAGTCAATTATTAATAAAGTGGAAAGCTTGAGAAAAGGAGTTGAACAGGTAAATGCTTTAAGTAAACTCGGCTTCTATAAATGCTACTTACTTGTATTCTAAGACCTAAATTACGAAAAAGATTAATAAAAAATGAATTTATAGCAAAAAGAATATTTCTCATCTATTTATAAATAAAAGGTATAAAAAATATCCCGTTGCCAAATTTGTTTAATGAATTAATAGACTTGCGTAATTAAGGTCTAGGGGTTTGGGGCGAGTACAAAATATAATTCCTCCCCCTGCCCCCTCCGGCGGGGGACACAAGTTGATAAGATTGCTTTATTTCCCTTGATTATATAAGTGTTGAAAAGAGCTTTGAACTGTAAAACAAAAATCAATATCTTTGCGGCGTTAACATTTTTTTATGCCGAAAGTAACCATAGATGGTATAGAGATAGAAGTACCTGAGGGCACAACTATATTAAATGCGGCACGCATGATAGGCGGTAAAATAGTGCCCCCTGCCATGTGTTACTATTCCAAACTTAAAAATACAGGAGGCTATTGCCGCACCTGCCTTGTAAAGGTAGCAGCCGGTTCAGCTAAAGACCCGCGCCCAATGCCAAAGCTAATGGTGTCGTGTTCAACCACGGTGCAAGACGGCATGATAGTGCAAAACCTTACCTCGCCCGAAGTGCTTGAAGCGCGTAAGGGAGTGGTTGAGTTCCTGCTTATTAACCATCCGCTCGATTGCCCTATATGCGATCAGGCAGGCGAATGCAAACTGCAAGACCTTGGCTACGAACATGGCCTCGAAAAGACCCGTTATGAATTTAAGCGCCGCACCTTTGAAATGGTGGACATTGGCGATAAGATAAAACTGCACATGACCCGTTGCATACTCTGTTACCGTTGTGTGCGTGTAGCCGACCAGCTTACCGACCAACGTGTGCATGGTGTAATGAATCGTGGCGACGTGTCGGAGATAAGTACCTATATACAGAATGTAGTGGGCAACGATTTTTCGGGTAATGTAATAGATGTATGCCCTGTGGGTGCATTAACCGACCGGACTGCCCGTTTCCGCAGCCGTATTTGGTACACCAAGCCTTTGGATGCTCACCGCGATTGCAAAAAATGCAGTGGTAAAGTGGTATTGTGGATGAAGGGCGAAGAGGTGATAAAAGTTACTGCCCGTTTTGATAAGAACAATGAGGTAGAAGTGTTTATTTGCAACGATTGCCGTTTTGAAACAAAGAAATTGGAAGCTTGGACAGTAGAAAAGGTTACTCATATTGACAGGCATTCGGTTATTGCGCAAAACCATTATGAAAATGCGAAACAACTGAAAATGGGCCATACCCACCTTGAGCAACTGAACCCAACTAACCCTCCGGAAAATAAAAAACTGAAGTGAAGAAAAGTAATTATATAATGTTTTCAGCAGCTGTTGAATTCAAAATTCAGCATTCAAAATTCAAAATTCGCAGTTAATGGCATTTTCGGCATTCCTTATATATAAGATACTGTTGGTGGTGATCATTTTCACCATTTCGTTGGTGGTGGCCATGTACAGTACTTATGCTGAAAGAAAGGTAGCTGCCTTTATGCAGGATCGTATCGGTCCGAACCGTGCAGGGCCATTGGGTTTATTGCAACCCCTTGCCGACGGCCTGAAAATGTTTATGAAAGAAGAAGTTATACCACAGGTATCAAATAAGTTTTTGTTTATCCTCGGCCCGAGTTTGGCTATGTTCACATCTTGCATTACGGGTGCCGTTATCCCTTGGGGAACAGGCCTGCACATTGGCAATAACTATTACCCTTTACAAGTAACCGACATTAATATCGGCATACTATATATTATAGCTATCACCTCTATTGGTGTATATGGCATAATGATTGGCGGTTGGGCATCGAACAACAAATATTCACTGATGGGCGCGCTTCGTGCTTCATCGCAAATGATAAGCTACGAAATTGCAATGGGCCTTTCTATTATTGCATTGGTAATGCATACCGGCACACTTAGCCTGGGAAAAATAGCAGCCATGCAGACAAGCTGGCACTGGAATGTTGTGTATCAGCCATTAGGTTTCCTTATATTTTTGATCTGCGCTTTTGCTGAAACCAACCGTACTCCCTTCGACTTACCTGAAAGTGATTCCGAGCTTATTGGTGGTTACCACACTGAATACAGCAGTATGAAACTGGGTTTCTACCTGTTTGCGGAATACATTAACATGTTCATTTCATCGGCGGTAATATCTACCCTTTACTTTGGCGGATACCACATGCCTTTCATTCATCACCTGGTATCAGGCAATTTTGAAGCCATATTGGGCGTAGTTTTCCTGTTTATGAAAATTACATTCTTCATATTCTTTTTCATGTGGGTACGCTGGACCTTACCTCGTTTCAGGTACGATCAGCTCATGAATTTAGGCTGGAAAGTTTTGATACCTTTGTCTATATTTAATATAGGGTTGACAGGATTTTTGATGTGGGCAACCGGTAGGATACATTAATTAGCGTCATGTTGAGCTCGTCGAAACATATTCAACACTTCGACAGGCTCAGTGGGACAGAATGAATAGAGAATAAATAAGAAAATGATTTTAACACAGAGCACACAGAGTAAAAAAGAGGTTCACAGAGTTGTTTTAGCTCCGTGTAACTCAGTGTTCTCAGTGGCCTCCGTGTTGAAAAATATATAATTGAAGGGAAAATGCAATCGTTAACAACAAGGTCGAAAGTAGCAGTGAACAAAAAGATGTCGTTCAAAGAACGGCTCTATTTACCTGCTATAATAGGTGGTATGGCCATTACCTTGAAGCATTTTTTCAAAAAGAAAGTTACCATATCATACCCTGAAGAAACACGTGAGTTTGCCCCCGTTTACCGTGGCCTGCATGTTTTGAAGCGCGATGAGGATGGTGCTGAACGCTGCACCGCCTGCGGACTTTGTGCCGTTGCATGTCCTGCTGAAGCTATTACCATGACCGCCGCTGAACGCAAAAAAGGCGAAGAGAATTTATACCGTGAAGAGAAATACGCTTCGGTGTATGAGATCAATATGTTGCGTTGCATCTTCTGCGGCCTTTGCGAAGAGGCTTGCCCGAAAGAAGCAATTTTCCTTACCGACAGAAAAGTAGATTCAGAATACCAGAGAGGCATATTTATTTACGGAAAAGATAAGCTGGTTGAGCCGATGGATAAGGACAAACGCATTGACGTATCGAAACGCCAGACTGAAGCGGTTGCTGAATTTAAAAAGCACCCTGAGTACGCTCATAACCAGGTAAACAAAACGCTTAAGTAATGACGCAGGACTCCATTCAAAAGTTCACTTTTCTTGCACTTGGCTTTTTTGCTGTCCTTTCGGGGCTTATGGTGGTGTTCACCAAAAACCCTGTTCACAGTGTACTTTATTTGGTTCTTACATTTTTTGCCATTACCGGTGAGTACATTTTACTTAATGCCCAGTTCATTGCTATTGTAAACATTATTGTTTACGCAGGCGCCATTATGGTGCTTTTCCTTTTCGTTATTATGTTACTCAACCTGAACATAGAAACCGAACCGCATAAAAATCCTTACCTGAAGTTTGCTGCTGTAATTACAAGCGGCCTATTGCTATTGGTTATTGTGGGAACTTTAAAAGCAACCGATAAAGCTATTGCCACACCTTACGCTAGCAACAAAGGACTTATTGAAAACCTTGCAGATGTATTATTTCACCAGTTCCTGGTTCCGTTCGAAGTGTCGGCGGTACTGTTTTTGGCAGCTATGGTGGGTGCAGTAATGCTCGGTAAAAAGGATATTAAATAGTTTATGCAGCAAGCGATACAAGGAATTCCGTTAAACTGGTACATTACACTAAGCAGCATTCTGTTCTGCATTGGTATACTGGGTGTGCTTTTCCGTCGTAATGCTATTATCATATTCATGTCTATTGAACTTATGCTCAACTCTGTAAACTTGTTGCTGGTGGCATTCTCGGCTTACCACGGCGATGTTTCAGGGCAGGTGTTCGTGTTCTTTACTATGGCGGTTGCTGCTGCTGAAATTGCAGTGGGGCTGGCTATTTTGGTAGTAATGTACAGGAATACCAAGTCGACAGATATTGATGTACTTAACAGGCTTAAAGGATAGATGAACAATATAATACAACAAGTAGCTGCGTTAATTCCCCTCTTTCCTTTAGTAGGGTTTATTATCATCGGCTTACTGAATAAAAGGTTATCAAGGACTTTTGCAGGAGTAATTGCCTGTACTGCCCTTTTTGCTTCTTTTATTGTGGCTTGTATCGTTTTCATCAACGTTCCTCCTCAAGGTATTGAAGTACATGTGGCTGACTGGATAAACACCGGTTCATTCGCTGCTTCATTCTCATTCCTGCTCGATCCGCTTTCTTCTATATTCCTGTTAATTATAACCGGTGTAGGTTTCCTCATTCATGTATACTCGGTTGGTTATATGCACGACGATGATAACCAGAACATCTTCTTTGCATATTTAAACCTGTTCGTATTCTTCATGCTGATGCTTGTTATGGGCAATAGCTACCTGCTCATGTTTGTAGGTTGGGAAGGTGTGGGGCTTTGTTCTTACTTACTCATTGGTTTCTGGTTCAAGAGCAAATCATACAACGATGCAGCCAAGAAAGCCTTCATCATGAACCGTATCGGTGACCTTGGCTTCCTTTTAGGGATGATATTAATTTTCAAAACCTTCGGCAGCACAGATTACAGAACAGTATTCGTACAAGCTAATGGTTATTTTTCAGGACAAGGTGTTATAACAGCAATTACGTTATTGCTTTTTGTCGGTGCAATTGGCAAGAGCGCGCAGATTCCATTATACACATGGTTACCCGATGCAATGGCGGGACCAACTCCTGTATCAGCGTTGATACATGCTGCAACCATGGTTACTGCAGGTATTTACATGGTAGCACGTTCAGGTGTGTTATATGCACTGGCTCCTGTGTCTATGGCAGTTGTTGCCATTATTGGCGCTATTACGCTTGTATTTGCCGCCAGCATTGCACTCACACAAAACGACATTAAAAAGGTACTGGCATACTCTACAGTCAGTCAATTAGGTTACATGTTCCTTGCATTGGGAGTAGGGGCTTTCTCTGCTTCTGTATTTCACGTTATGACACACGCATTCTTCAAAGCATTATTATTCCTTGGTGCAGGTAGTGTTATACATGGCCTTGGTGGCGAACAAGACATCCGCAAAATGGGTGGATTAAAATCGAAATTACCGATCACCTATATTACATTCTTCCTCGGAACACTGGCTATATCAGGTATTCCGCCGTTTGCAGGTTTCTTCTCTAAAGATGATATTCTTGCACATGCATTCAGTTCGAGTCCTATTTTATGGGCATTGGGGCTTATCGGTTCCATCATGACCTCGTTCTATATGTTCCGTTTACTGTTCCTTACTTTCTTTGGTGAGTTTAGGGGTAGCGATAAAATTCATGCACACGAATCACCTATAGTAATGACGGTTCCTTTAATGGTGCTTGCATTATTATCTACCATTGGTGGCTTTTTAGGAGTACCTGAATCATTGGGTGGCTCAAATCGTATTGATAAATTCCTTGAGCCTGTCTTCAGGCCTGCACAGGAAAAAATGATGGGCGGAGAAGCGAATGCTCCTGAAATAGTATTGATGATTATTGCAGTTGCTGCAGCACTGGTATCAATATGGTATGCTTATAAAAAGTATGTACAGGATAAAGAAGTACCGGCACCTGAAGGACAACATGTACCAGCCGTGCAGAATGTATTATACCACAAATATTATGTAGATGAAATTTACAGCGCAGTTATTACCAAGCCGCTCGATAAAATTTCCGGCTTCCTTGAAAGTATTGTAGAAACAAGGTTTATAGATAGCATTGTAAATAAGACAGGCACATTAGTTCAGTGGACAGGTGGTATAATTCGCCAACTGCAATCAGGTAATGTTGACTTTTACATTTTTGTAATGGTGGTAGGTGTAGTGTTAATGATATTTTTTAAGATGATGTAATATGGAGAAGACAGCAATTCTCATATTTATACCATTTATTGCAGCGTTAGCGCAGCTTTTTGTCCCGCGCAAGTATGGCAAAAGATTTGCTGTGAGCGCTTCATTGCTTACTTTTATTATTGCACTGGTAACCTTTATCAATTTCCCTGTTTCCGGCGATTATCAATATGTAACTAATGTTCCCTGGATACAATCATTGGGTATTAATTTCCATGTCGGTATGGATGGAATATCTATGCTGATGGTACTACTTACTACATTCCTTGTTCCGCTTATTATTCTTTCAGTAGTACAAAGTGAAACCCGTACCCCAGTATTCTATTCGCTTATCCTGTTCATGGAGTTTGCGCTTATCGGTGTATTCGTTTCGTTAGATGGTTTCCTGTTCTATGTTTTCTGGGAATTAGCACTTATCCCGATCTATTTCATTTGCCTGTTATGGGGCGGCGAACACAGAGCAAGAGTAACGCTTAAGTTCTTTATCTATACTTTGGCTGGTAGCTTATTCATGTTGGTAGGCCTTATCTTTTTATACCTGCATACTCCGGGCGATCATTCATTCGATATTGATGCACTTTACAGAGCAGGCCGCGTGCTCGATGTACGTTCGCAGGTATATGTATTCATATTCTTCTTCCTTGCTTTTGGTATTAAAATGCCGGTGTTCCCTTTACATACCTGGCAGCCTGATACCTATACCGAAGCGCCAACTCAAGGTACCATGTTACTCTCTGGTATCATGTTGAAAATGGGTATTTACGGAGTTATCCGCTGGATACTTCCTGCATTACCGTTAGGTGTTGTCAATTGCGGCAGTTATGTAATGTGGCTTTCAATAATTGGTGTGGTGTACGCATCTATAATTGCAATTACACGCAGCGATGTAAAACGCCTTATTGCCTATTCATCCATCGCGCACGTTGGTTTAATATCTGCCGGTATTTTCTTTATCAGTAGCAGTAACGGACTTAATGTAAACGGTGTGCAGGGTGCAGTAATTCAAATGCTCAGCCACGGTATAAACGTAGTAGGTTTGTTCTTTATCGTTGACATTATCCAGAGAAGAACAGGTACCCGTAAGATTGGTGCTTTGGGTGGTATTCGCCAGTTGGCTCCGTTCTTCGCTACCGCATTCATTATACTTACCTTGGGTGCTGTTGCATTACCATTAACCGATGGTTTTGTAGGAGAGTTTCTGCTAATTAATAGTATTTATATGTTCAGCCCTGCTATGGCGGTGCTTGGCGGACTTACAATAATTTTGGGTGCTGTGTATATGTTACGCGTGTATCAAAGAGTGGTGCTTGGAGAAACATCGGTAGAGAGCGAAAAATTCTTTGACCTTACACCAAATGAAAAAGCTGTGCTTATACCATTGCTTATTATGGTAATACTTATTGGTATTTGCCCGAATATATTTTTAAAAGTTAGTGAACCAGCAGTACGTAAACTGTTAAGTGGATTATAAAAGACTATGATAACGCTGATAATACTTTCTGCACTTGGTATAGTAACGCTCTTCGCGCAGGTGTTGCGTTTCAGGAAAGGCCTGTTCCCTGTTATATTGGTCGGCCTGGCCGCCGCATTCTATTTTACCCTGCCTGAATACAACAATAACCCTGCTGCATGGTTCAGCAGTATGTTATCGTTCGATAATTATTCAGTTGCTTTTTCACGTTCCATTATCGTCATCGCATTCCTCTGGTTTATGATGGCACGTAACTATTTCCTGCAGGAAACCAGCGCTACCGACCATTTTGCACTTATCCTCTTCTCCTTAGTAGGCGCCATATCCATGGTTTCTTATTCCAATCTTACAATGCTTTTCCTCGGTATAGAAATACTTTCTCTTTCAGTTTACGTATTAGCTGCAAGTGATAAGGGCAACATTCTTTCCAATGAAGCAGGCTTCAAGTATTTCCTGATGGGATCTTTTGCAACAGGCTTTTTACTTTTTGGTATTGCACTTATTTATGGCGTTTCGGGTTCGTTCGATCTGCATACAATACGAGAAAGTGTTAGTGCACACCAACAGCCGACAATGGTATTGATGGGAACCTTATTACTGATGGTTGGCCTTTGCTTTAAAGCATCCTTAGCCCCATTCCATTTTTGGGCGCCAGATGTGTACGACGGAGCACCGACTCCAGTAACAGCCTATATGGCAACAGTAGTTAAGACTGCCGCTTTTGGCGCTTTCTTCCGTTTGTTCTATACCTGCTTCCCTGACCTGGTTGCACAATGGTCGAATGTATTGTGGTGGATTGTTGCACTTACCTTGTTCATTGCGAATATTACTGCAGTGCGTCAAACGAGTGTAAAAAGAATGCTGGCCTATTCAAGCATTGCACATGCGGGTTATCTCGCTATAGCTATTGTGTCAATGAATGGTGATGCTTCAGCACGTGCTATACTGTATTACACACTTACCTATTCCATATCAACAATTGCTGCATTTACAGTACTTTATATTGTTTCACGTAATTCCGGAAGAGATGATTTTGGTGCATTTGAAGGACTGGCAAAAACAAATCCTTTCTTAAGTTTTGTTATGGTAGTGGCTATGCTCTCACTAGCAGGTATACCACCAACTGCCGGCTTCTTCGGTAAATATTTTATTTTCCAGAATGCAATTGCCACACACAATACTGGTCTTGTTATAGTGGCTGTGTTAGCTGCATTGGTAGGTGTGTTCTATTACTTCAGGGTTATTATTGCGGTATACTTTAAACCTGAGCTATCAAATATTCCGGTTACAGTTGGTGGACTGCACAAGGTAGTTCTCTTCATTGCCACATTGCTGACTATTCTTCTCGGAATTTTCCCTGACTGGGTTCTTCAGTGGATATAACAGCCAGCTTACCACTAAGACACTAAGGCCACTTAGGAACACTAAGAATGATTACGCAAAAACATATTAATAGTATAGCATACAAAATTGTTGGCTGTGCCATTGAAGTTCATAAACATCTTGGTCCTGGTTTACTTGAGTCCGTTTATGAAGCTTGTTTAGTAGATGAGTTAAAGAGTAACGGTTTAATTGTGCAATCGCAAGTGTACATACCTGTACACTATAAGAATAAGGACTTGGGTGGTACTCTTAAATTGGATTTGTTGGTTAATGATATTATAATCATAGAATTGAAAGCAGTAGAGGAGTTGGTTCCATTATTTAAAGCACAATTGCTATCATATTTAAAGCTTACTGGAAAACCTAAAGGACTTCTGATAAATTTTCATTGTGAAAATATTACCGAAGAATTAGAATCCCTAGTAACAGAAGAATTTGCTAAATTGCCCAAAGAATAACCCTTAGTGCTTCTTAGTGTTCTAAGTGCCTTAGTGGTAAAACGAATAAAATGCAAAAAGCGCGCATACCACGGATTGTAGAAATTTTGTATCCGGGTGCCGTATACAGAATTCCTGTAGAAAATAAAAAGACAGTTTACCTTACTTTTGATGATGGCCCCGTTCCGGAGGCTACTCCTATGGTGCTTGATATTTTAAAGCAACACAATGCTCGGGCTACTTTTTTTTGTGTGGGAGATAATGTAAAAAAACACCCTGAACTATTTGAACGGGTAAAAGCTGAAGGCCATGCGATTGGTAATCATACTAACAACCATATGGATGGCTGGACCAAGTCGGTAAAAAAGTATGCTGATAATGTGAACGCTTGCCGGGAATTGGTGAACTCAGGATTATTCAGGCCGCCTTATGGGAGAATAACTCTGAAGCAATATAAATACTTGAAAAAGGAATACGATATTATAATGTGGGATGTGTTGAGTATGGATTATGATAAAGACCTGGTCGCAGAAGAGTGCCTTGAGCTTGTTAAAAAAAATACCCGTTCAGGGTCAATTATCGTGTTTCACGATAGCATAAAAGCAAAAGATAAGATACCCTATTTGTTACCCAAAACACTTGAATTTCTTGCTAGTGAGGGCTATCAACCTGAAACGATTACTACCACTCGATAACAGAGCGACGAAATAGTTAAAAAGCAGGACAAAAAAGTGTGAAATATTTTTGTCACGGAATTGTAATTTTCTTTTACCTTTGGCGGCGATTAGAAAAATTACTCCTTATATGAATATCCCATGTAAAAAGCTACAGAAGTCCTTAGTAGCTTTCTTCGCGTTTGTTCTGGCGCTCGCAACTCCTAACTTGCTACATGCAGCTGACGTTACCAACGGTGGTAAACTGTTTAAGGCCAACTGCGCTGTGTGTCATAGCTTAGGAACCAATGTGGTAACAGGCCCGGGCTTGCAGGATGTAACCAAGCGTGTTCCGTCCACCGACTGGATGCACAAATGGATCCTGAACAACAAAGTTGTTCTTAAAAGCGGAGACGCCTATGCGACAAAATTGTTTGCATCGAACGGGAATAAGGATATGACCGTATTTGATGGTACACTGAACGATGCACAGATAGATGATGTTATAGCTTTTCTTGCTAATCCGCCTAAGGAAGTTGCTGCTGCAGCACCTGCCGGAGGAATTACAGATACAACTGGATCTGAAGAAAAGGGCAAAGGAAATGGTAAATGGTTGATCCTTATTATCATTGGTATTCTTTTAATTCTTATAACTGTTCTTCGTACGGTTCGCAAATCTTTGCAAGCGGTAGTAAATGAGAAAACTGGCGAGCATGCTGCTGCTGAAACTACCGTGTGGCAGGATGTTAAATTGTGGATACGCAACCACAAATCAAGATTCGCAGTTATTATTATTTTCCTCGTAGCCTTATCATCGGTTTATAGCTGGGAATATTTATGGGGCATTGATGTGACTCCGGGTTACCACCCTTCACAACCTATTAACTTTATGCACAAGGTTCACGCAGGCGATAATGGTATTGCTTGTATCTATTGCCACTCAGGCGCTGAAAAAGGTAAAGTAGCAGGTATACCAACATTAAACGTATGTATGAACTGCCATAAAGGTATACAAGGTTCAACCCCTGAATACCAAAAGGAAATTGCAAAAGTATATTACGCAGCCGGATGGGATCCTGCAAAGGGAGATTATACAAATCCTCCACATCCTGTTCAATGGAACCGTGTACACTCATTACCTGACTTTGCTTACTTCAACCACTCACAACACGTAGTGGTAGGTAAGTTAGATTGTGAAAAATGTCATGGCGATGTAAGAAGCTTTACAACTGACCAGCAATTTGCGCCACTTACAATGGGATGGTGTATAAATTGTCACCGCGAAACCCCTGTTCAAATGGCAGGTAACGGATATTACACAAAATTGCACGAAGCTATCAAGCAGAAGTTCGGTGAAGACAAGAAAGTTACCGAAGCTGACATGGGTGGCTTAGAGTGCGGAAAATGTCATTACTAATATTAAACAATAGTTCAAGCTCAATATAAAATTTCCCGATTATGGCGAATCAAAAAAAATACTGGAAAGGATTAGAAGAACTGAACCAAAGTCCTGGCTTTGTTAAAGCTAAGACCAAGGAGTTCGCTGAAGAAGTTCCTATTGATGAGTTCCTTGGCAAACAGGGCATCAATACCTCTTCTACCTCTCGCAGAGATTTTCTTAAGTTCCTTGGCTTTAGTGTTGCTGCTGCATCACTGGCTGCCTGCGAAGCTCCTGTTGTAAAAACCATACCATACGTTATCAAGCCTGAAGAAGTAACTCCTGGTATTGACAACTGGTATGCATCTACCTATTTCGACGGACAAGATTATTGCAGCATATTAATTAAAACACGCGATGGCCGCCCTATTAAGATAGAAGGTAACACCATGTCGGGCGTAACAAAGGGCGCTGCTAATGCAAGGGTACAATCATCAGTTCTTTCATTATATAATTCTGAAAGACTGACTGGTCCTGTTGCAGCTGGTAAAAAAACCACATGGGAAGCCGTTGACAAAGAAATTACAGAGAAATTGGCAAAGGGTGGTAATATCTGTATCCTTACCTCTACTATAATAAGCCCTTCTACAAAACAAATTATTGCAGACTTTACTGAAAAGTATTCTTCAACCAAGCATATTAGCTTCGATGCAGTTTCTTTCTCTGGAATGTTGAAAGCAAACGAAGCAACTTTCGGAAAAGCATCTATACCTACCTATAACTTTGATAAAGCAAATGTAATCGTAAGTATCGGCGCCGACTTCCTTACCAACTGGCTTTCTCCTATCGAATTCTCCAAGCAATATGGCGAAGGAAGAAAAGTAGGCAAGAACAAAAAGGAAATGTCAAGGCATATTCAGTTTGAAACGATATTAAGTGTAAGCGGTTCTAATGCCGATACGCGTGTTCAAATCAAACCTTCGGAAGAAGGTGCGGTTGCAGTTGCTCTTTATAATGCTATAGCAAAAGGAACAAGTGGTTCATCGGTTTCTGCTCCCTCTTTCAGCGATGCAAAGATCAGCGAGAGAATTGAAAAGACAGCTAAAGAATTATTAAGTAATAAAGGAAAATCACTGGTTGTAGCAGGTTCTAACGATACTGCAGTACAAACCGTGGTGAACGAAATAAACAGGTTACTGGGTAACTACGGTGCTGAAATGCCTATTAACATGGGCAGGCCTTGCTACCTTCGCCAGGGTAACGACGAAGAATTTGCAGCGTTGGTGAGTGATATGAAATCTGGTAAAGTAGATGTTCTTATCACCTACAATGTAAACCCTTCATACAATACTGCTAAGGGATTAGGTTTTGCTGAAGCGTATGCAAAGGTTCCTTGCAAGATCGTTCTATCTGAAGTTATGGATGAAACAGCAAAAGGCGCAAACTACGTTTGTCCTACCCATAACTATTTAGAATCATGGGGCGATGCAAACCCTTATGCGGGACAATACAGCCTTGCACAACCTGCTATTTATCCATTGTTCTCTAAGAAATTCCCAGGAGAAAACGTTGAATCGAAATACGAAGGCACACGCCATGCACAGGATAACTTCCTGAAATGGAGTGGCAGCGAAGCTTCAGATTACTATACCTTCTTACAACAATACTGGAAGAAGAATGTATTGCCTGAACAAGGTTCAGAAGGCGGAGACTATATGTTCATCGACCTTTGGAACAAAACATTATCAACCGGTGTGTTCGAAAAATCAACCGAAGGTAATGGTGGTGAAGCAAGTTCAGTAAGTATTTCAGATGCTGCAGGTAAAATTGCTGCTGCACCTAAAGGAGGAGTAGAAGCTATACTATATGAGAAGACAGGTATTGGTAACGGTAACCAGGCAAACAACCCTTGGTTACAGGAATTACCTGATCCAGTATCAAAGGTTACTTGGGACAATTATGTTACCATGAACCCGGCTGAAATGAAAGAGAAAGGCTATAGCCTTTTATTAGATGATAATCGCAATGCTTCATTGGTTACAATCAGTGCTGCAGGGTATTCATTCCCTAAAGCGCTTCCTGTATATCCTCAACCGGGCCAGGCAAGAGGTACCATTGGTATCGCGCTTGGTTATGGCAGAACAAATGCAGGTAAGGTTGCAAATGATGTTGGGCACAATGCCTATCCATTAGTACAATGGGTAAACAATACATTCCAGTACAGCGTTGCTAACGTACAAATAACAAAAGCTGAAGGCACATACCCACTGGCTGCGACACAAACGCACCATACTATGATCGGCCGTCATATTATAAAAGAAACAACATTAGAAGAATATAGAAAGAAGGCTGATGCAGGTAACGAAGAAGAGTTGATACCTGTAATGGAAGGCTCTAAGTCTGTAGATAAATCATTTAAAGATGTAAACCTTTGGGATGACTTCGATAAGAAGGAAGAGGTGAACATGATAAACAATGCGGGAGACCTTGGTTTACGCTGGAAAATGGCTGTCGATCTTAACTCATGTATCGGTTGCGGTGCATGCGTGGTAAGTTGCAGCGCTGAAAATAACGTTCCTGTTGTGGGTAAAGAAGAAATTCTGAATGCACGTGAAATGCACTGGATACGTATTGACAGGTATTACAGTTCAGACCTTACCATGGAAAAAGCGAAAGAGGAGAACATGACCGAATCGCACAGAATGTACACCATGATGGATGCATCTGCCGATAACCCTGAAATTGCTTTCCAACCGGTAATGTGCCAGCATTGTAACCACGCTCCTTGCGAAACAGTTTGCCCTGTTATTGCAACCAGCCACGGTTCAGAAGGTATTAACCAGATGGTATATAACCGTTGCGTAGGTACCAAGTATTGCGCGAACAACTGTCCTTATAAAGTACGTCGGTTCAACTGGTTTAACTATTACAGGGATGAGAAATTCCTTACCGTTAACCCTGCACAGGAATCGAACGAAATGGGCAGAATGGTGCTTAACCCTGACGTAGTAGTACGTTCAAGAGGTGTAATGGAAAAATGTTCTTTCTGTGTACAACGTATACAAACAGGCAAACTGAAAGCCAAGCTTGACAGCAGAACAATTAAGGATGGAGAGATCAATCCTGCATGTGCTCAGTCTTGCCCTACACAGGCGCTTGTATTTGGTAACGTGAACGATCCGGAAAGCAGGGTAGCTAAGTTAATGGATGATGAAAGAAATTACTTACTGCTTGCTGATCTTGATACACAACCAAATGTATTCTATATGACCAAAGTAAGAAACAGCGAAGAAGCATTATTGAGTAAATAATTTAAAATTAAGAATTCAAAATTCAAGATTAGAATATGCAACACGAATCAGTTATCAGGGATCCCCTTCTGTTAGGTAAAAAAACCTATCGCCAGATCACGGAAGATGTGGCACGCCCTGTTGAAGGTAAAGCCAACAACTACTGGTGGCTAATGTTAGCCTTTGCAGTTGTAGCCTGGATGTGGGGTATCGGATGTATGGCTTATACAGTAGGCCGTGGTATCGGTACATGGGGACTTAACCGTACCATTGACTGGGGTTGGGATATTACCAATTTCGTTTGGTGGATCGGTATCGGTCACGCCGGAACCCTTATCTCTGCAGTATTATGTTTATTCCGTCAACGCTGGCGCTTAACTATTAACCGTTCAGCTGAGGCTATGACGATTTTCGCCGTTATGTGCGCTGCTATTTTCCCTGTACTTCACATGGGTCGTCCTTGGTTAGCATATTTCGTGTTCCCGCTTCCAAACCAGTTTGGTTCATTGTGGGTAAACTTTAACTCACCATTGCTCTGGGACGTGTTTGCGATATCAACATACTTCTCAGTATCTGTAGTATTCTGGTATTTAGGCCTTATTCCTGACTTTGCTATGATTCGCGACCGCGCGAAAATGGCAGGCAGAAAAATATCATATGTATGCTACAGAGTATTAAGTTTCGGATGGAGCGGAAGAGCAAAGGACTGGCAACGTTTTGAAGAGGTTTCTCTTGTGCTGGCCGGTATTTGTACACCTCTTGTATTCTCGGTTCACTCAATAGTAAGTAGTGACTTCGCTACCGGTGTGGTTCGCGGTTGGCACTCTACTGTTTACCCACCTTATTTCGTTGCCGGTGCAATTTTCTCAGGCATGGCAATGGTACTTACACTTGTTATTGTAGGCAGAAAAGTATTGGACCTGGAAGAATACATTACCATACAGCACATTGACACCATGAACAAGGTTATGTTAACCATGGGTTCTGTTGTAGGTATAGCATATTTTGCTGAGTTCTTCATGGCATGGTATTCAGGCGATCCGAACGAAAGCTTTATTTACCTTTCATGGAACAACGCGATCGGTCCTTATGGCTGGGCGTTCTGGGCACTGATCATTTGCAATAACTTATTGCCACAGATATTATGGTCGAAACGGATAAGGAGAAACCTCTACATAACATTTGTAATGTCGATCGTTATCAATATTGGTATGTGGTTCGAACGTTTCGATATTATTGTAACCGATCTTTACCGCGATTACATTCCGTCTGACTGGACGTACTATTCTCCAACCTGGGTTGAGGTAGGTATCTTCGTTGGAACCATTGGAATGTTCTTTACCTTCTTCCTGATCTTTGCAAGGGTATTCCCTTTCATTGCACAGGCTGAGTTAAAAACTACATTGAAAGCTACAGGCGATCTGTTCCATAACCCTCCGCGCAAGTTGAAGGCTAACGGACAAGCTGCTGCTGGTTACGAAGTAACAAATACACAATCTGCACATTAATAACAGGCATAAACAGAATACAATATGAGTCACACCTATGTACATGCTCTTTACAATGACGACGACCGTTTAAAAGATGGCGCAACCAAAGTGCGCAGTCTCGGTTTCTCAATTAAAGAAGTGTTTTCTCCTTTTCCTGTACACGGAATAGATAAGATCATGGGGCTTAAGCGCACCCGTATTTCTATCTGTTGCTTCATTTACGGTTGCACGGGATTTTCACTTGCTCTGTGGATGATATCGTATATGATGGTGTATGATTGGCCGATTGACATTGGTGGGAAACCAAACTTTACCATTTATCATAACCTTCCTTCATGGATACCTATCCTGTTCGAATCAACCGTATTGTGTTCAGCGCATGGTATGGCAATTACCTTTTTATTACGCAGTTGGTTACTGCCTGGTGTTAGTCCTAAGAACCCTGACCCACGTACAACTGACGATCATTTTTTAATGGTTATGCCTGCTTACAGCGAAGGTGATGTAACTAAACTTACTGCTGCAGCAAGAGAAACAGGCGCTGTAGAAATTAAAACAGTACACGCATAAATGACAATAAAGAAGAATCATATGAAAGTAAATATCATATCGGGCAGGAAGTTGTTAATAGCCCTTCCGATTATTGGAGCCGGAATTTGCATGTCTGTTTCCTTTAGTTCGTGTACCCGTAATAATCCGGATAGCCCGGGTGTAGAATATATGCCGGATATGTATCGTTCTCCTTCTTACGAAGATAATTCGGTAAACCTGCTTTTCCCGGATAGTATGACAGACAGGCTTCCTGCACCGGGAACTGTTCCTGTAGGTTTTACTCCTGATCCTTTTCCAAATACAACTGAAGGATTGGCAAATGCTATTCAGTATTTAAAAGATCCGTTCCCTGCTTCTCCTGAAGTTATAGCTGAAGGTAAAGCCAAGTTTGAAATTTATTGTATCCATTGCCACGGCGCACAAGGTATGGGCGACGGACCTGTAGCAGCTAAGCTGCCTGGCCCTCCGCCTCCATATTCAGGCCCCGCATTAAAGAACATTACAGAAGGTGAAATATTCCAGACTATGGAATACGGTAAAGGCCTGATGGGTTCACATGCATCTCAAATTACACAGAGCGACAGATGGAAGATAGTACGTTATGTACAAGTATTGCAGTATAAAGGCGAAGCACAGGATTCAGCAAAAGGCGCAACTGCAATGGTAACCGATACAGCAAAAAAAGCAAAGTAAAGAACTAAAAAATAAAGTAGGACAGCTATGAATTACTACACATTTTCGAATAAGGCAAAGACCACAACATATATCCTGATGGGGATAGGGTTACTGGCTCTTATCTTTGGCCTTCTGAACGGCGATATTACCTCTACCAGGTTTTGGGCTAATCTATTACTAGAAGGTATATTCTTCACTTTCATTTCGCTGGGCGCTATATTTTTCATGTCACTTCAGTATGTGGCTATGGCCGGCTGGTCGGTAGTTGTTAAGCGTGTATACGAAGCCGTAGGCAGGTTCCTGCCATTCGGACTGATTGTAATATTCCTGGTTCTTCTTTCAAGCGTACTTAAAAGCAAAACGTCAAACGATATTGTTTACCACTGGATGCACAAAGGCACCGATGGCCTGTACGATGAATTAGTAGAGAAAAAAGCAATGTGGCTTAATATCCCTTTTGTATTGTTACGTACAATTCTTATAGGCGGTATATGGGTTTACATGGCTAATGTTATGCGCAAGCGTTCTATTGAAATGGACCTTACCAATGACTATCTGCCACTTCACCGTAAGAACTTAATGACAGCAGCTTTCTATATTATCTTCTTTGGTATTACAGAACAGTTCATGGCCTGGGATTGGATCATGGCAATTGACGCGAACTGGCACAGCACATTGTTTGGCTGGTATTTGTTTGATGATATGTGGCTTACCGGTGTTATTGCAACCGTATTGATCACTATTTACCTGCGCAGGAAGGGCTTATTGCAGAATGTAAATGCTAACCACATGCACAACCTTGGTTTGTGGATGTTCGCACTCAGCGTGCTCTGGGGTTACCTCTGGTTCTTCCAGTTCATGTTCTATTGGTACACCAATATTCCTGATGAAGTAGTTTATTTCCAGGCTCGTATTGATCACTACCGTTGTGTATTCTGGATCATGTTCTGCGTGAACCTGGTATTACCTCTTATTGTGTTAATGACAAGAGACACCAAGCGTAACGACAAATACCTGGTTATTATCGGCTCAATATTACTGGTGACTCACTGGTTAGACGCGTATGTGTGGATCATGCCGGGTTCAATTGGTATTAACTGGAAAATTGGCTTTTATGAAGTAGGATTGGCAGCAGGATTCATAGGTTTCTTCCTGTATGTTGTTCTTACAGCACTTGCTAAAGTTCCTGTTCAGGTTAAGAACCATCCTTACCTGGAAGAAAGTTTACAGCATCACGTTTAAAAATAAAATAACCAAAACACGATATAACGTAATTCTTAAAACGTATACTTTATGATAAAGCTCCTTGCTTACCTTGCAATTGCACTTACGCTGATACTTATTTATCAGCTTATGCGCATATACCAGCTTTCCTCTGAAATAAAAGGAAAAAACCTTGGAATAGCAAATGAGAAAGACAATCGTTCTCAGGGCAGGGCTATGGTACTGTTCGTTGCAGGTTTTTTCATTTTCCTTATCTGGCTTGTTATCCGCTTTAAAGATGACATGCTTCCGGAGGCTGCATCGAATGTTGGAAAAATATCTGACAACCTGTTTGCATTCAACTGGGTAATTGTATTCGTCGTATTTTTTATTACCGAAGCTATGTTGTTCTATTTCGGTTACAAATACCACAAAAGCGCAGAAAATCCTACCGCGTATTTCTACCCGCATAACGATAAACTTGAATTGATCTGGACCGTTGTTCCGTCAATTGCACTTGCTGTGATTATTATTTACGGATTGAGCCTTTGGGGAAAAATGACAGGCAAGCCTGAAGACAATGCATTGCGTGTTCAGTTATATGCAAAGCAATTTGACTTTACTGTTCGTTATTCCGGTGCCGATAACCAATTAGGTGCTACCAATTACAAACTAATTGACGATGCTACCAATCCGCTGGGTATGGATTCTACTGACCCTAAAGGCCTGGATGATATTGTTGTGAAAGGAGAATTTCACATGCCGGTTGACAGAGAAGTATACATTCAGTGTAATGCGCGTGATGTAATGCATGGTATGTATCTTCCACACTTCAGGGAACAGATCAACTGCGTACCGGGTATGAGTACGTATATGCACTTTGTGCCAACTATTACAACCAAGGAAATGAGGCTGAAAACGCACGATACAGCATTTGATTACATCTTGATATGTAATCGTGTATGTGGTTCAGGCCACTTTAACATGGCATTGAAAGTCGTGGTAGATACAAAAGAAGAATTTGAAAAGTGGCTTGCCACAAAAAAACCTCAGTTTGATGACATGAACAAACGTCATCATGCAGGAAGTGCAGTGACAATGAAATAAGTGAATTGAAAAGAAAGAACTAATTTTGTAACAATAAAAAAGGCAATTATGGAAACTCACGCTCACGAAGCTACCCACACCGCGGAGCACGAACAGCATCACCATCACGAACATCCTTCTCAATCTTTTGTTGAGAAATATGTGTTCAGCATGGACCATAAAATAATCAGCAAGCAGTTCCTGTTTACTGCCATGTTCATGGCATTTGCAGCTGCTCTCATGAGCGTTTTGTTCAGGTTGCAACTGGCATTCCCGGGCGAAAAATCATCGGTTATGCACTATTTTTTAGGCGACAGATGGGCTAAAGGCGGAATCCTCGACCCGAACATGTACCTTGGTTTGGTTACTATTCACGGTACAATTATGGTGTTCTTCCTGTTAACAGGAGGATTGAGCGGAACATTCGCCAACTTACTTATTCCGCTTCAGGTAGGAGCACGTGATATGGCTTCTCCAATGATGAACATGCTTTCGTATTGGTTCTTCCTAATATCATCTACAATAATGTTCATTTCATTATTTGTTGAAACCGGGCCGGCTTCTGCAGGTTGGACAATTTATCCTCCTCTAAGCGCATTGCCACAAGCAATACCGGGTTCTGGCTTAGGTATGACCTTATGGTTAACCAGTATCGCATTGTTCGTTGTATCATCATTACTTGGTGGTTTGAACTACATTGTAACTGTTATAAACTTAAGAACTATCGGAATGAAAATGACACGCCTTCCTTTAACAGTATGGGCGCTTCTTATCACCGCTATTCTTGGTGTACTTTCTTTCCCTGTTCTTTTCGGAGCGGCTATTTTGCTCATCTTCGACCGTACTTTCGGTACAAGCTTTTACCTTTCAGATATCTTTATAGGTGGCCAGGCTCTTTCACAATCAGGTGGCAGCCCAATATTATTTGAACACTTGTTCTGGTTCTTAGGTCACCCTGAGGTGTACATTGTAATTATGCCCGCGTTCGGTATCATGTCCGAGATCATATCGGTTTGTTCACGTAAACCCATCTTCGGCTATCGTGCTATGATCGGGTCTATGTTGGCAATTGCTTTCTTGGCATTTATAGTATGGGGTCACCACATGTTTGTAAGCGGTATGAATCCGTTCCTGGGTTCTGTATTCGTATTTACAACATTGCTGATCGCGATACCTTCGGCTGTAAAAGCATTTAACTATATAACTACCTTATGGAAGGGTTCTATCGTATTTAATCCGCAATTGTTATTTGTTGTAGGTGCAGTTTCTACATTCATATCAGGTGGCTTAACAGGTATTATCCTTGCCGACTCAGCGCTTGACGTTGCTGTACACGGTACATACTTCGTGGTAGCCCACTTCCATATAGTTATGGGATTATCTGCAGTATTGGCTATGTTCGGTGGTGTTTACCACTGGTTCCCTAAAATGTTTGGCCGTTTAATGAATAAAAAACTCGGCTACTGGCATTTCTGGTTAACCTTTATTTGCGCATATGGCGTATTCCTTCCAATGCACTTTTTAGGATTAGCAGGTGTACCACGCAGGTATTACACCAATGACGCATATGCACCATGGGCTAAATTGCAGGACATTAACGTTATCGTTACATGTTTTGCTATAGTAGGTGTATTAGCACAGATCATATTCTTTGTGAATTTCTTCTACAGCATGGCTAAGGGTACAAAATCAGGCGAGAATCCTTGGGAAGCAAATACATTGGAATGGACGACCCCGATTGTTCCGGGTCATGGCAACTGGCCGGGCGACCTTCCTGTAGTTCACCGTTGGCCGTATGATTATAGCAAGCCGGGTAAAAAATCTGACTTCGTACTTCAAACCGTTCCAATGGAAGAAGGCGAACTGGATGAAGGAGAACATTCCTAATAAATAGAATTAAGTATTTTCAAATAAGAAGGCCCTAAAGCCTTCTTATTTGGTTAATAGGCCTGAAATAAACAGCATGAAACAGTTTAAAATAATAGCAAGTATTGTACTAAGTTGGTTCTCTGGCTATGCATATTCACAAGAAGCTATAGGTTCCAAGATACCTGCTGTTACTATTAAAACTGTGGATGGTAAAAGTTTCAACGCTTCAAAATTATCAAATAACGGCAAGCCCCTGGTGATAGATTTTTGGGCTACATGGTGCATGCCATGCGTAAAAGAACTCAATGCCATTGCCGATAAGTACGAATACTGGAAACAAGAAACAGGGGTAAAGATCATTATTGTGGCAGTAGATACAGTGCATAATACTACAACAGTTTCAAAATTTGTAAAGAGCAGGGGATGGGTATATGATGCATACCTGGACCAGGATGGCGAACTTCAAAAAGCTATGCAGGTTATGGATACTCCCTGCACTATTGTAATTGATGGAGATGGTAAAGTAGTATGGATGCACAATGAATACCAGGATGGTGACGAGGATAAGGTGTTTGATGCCCTGAAAAAGCTTGTTTCGAAGTAATAAGCCGCAAATAGCCCAAGGGATTTTTATCAGTTAATTACAACGAAACGATATTAATTGAACGTAAAAAGCATAAATATTGCGATAAAATATTTCAAAAAATAATGTTTGTTGTTTTGCATAAATATCTTTTTCTATATTTGCGACCTCACAATAAACCGTACACTTTAAAGTTAATAACCAAATAATAAATCATAACCCTTCAAATTAACCAGTTATGGCACAGGAAAAAAGTAAAGGCAATATCCCGTTCTTCGGACTAATTGTAATAGTTGTTGCAATAGTTGTAGGTTGGCTGATATATAGTTTTGTATTAGGTAACGGCGGCAATTTTGAAGGTGGAAGCCACGATAACAAACCTCTTAACGGTAACCTTTTGGCTACTATGTATAAGGGCGGATTCATCGTTCCATTCCTTATTGCTATACTTATTATTGTGCTTACTTTTACCTTAGAGCGTTTTATAACAATACAGGCTGCAAAAGGTAAAGGTTCTGTAGAAGCTTTTGTTAGGAATGTAAGAGAACTTGTTGCAAAGGGCGACCTGCAAGGTGCTATTGCTGCATGTGACCTACAAAGAGGTTCTGTTGCAAATGTTATCCGTTCAGGCCTGGTTAAGTACGAGCAAGTTGAAAATGATACAGATTTAGAGAAAGAGGAAAAAATAGCATCTATTCAGAAATCACTGGAAGAAGCTACCGCTCTTGAATTACCAATGTTATCAAAGAATCTGGTTATCATATCTACCTGCGCTTCGGTATCTACTCTTGTAGGACTATTAGGTACAGTACAGGGTATGATCCATGCGTTTTCTGCACTTGCGCAATCAGGCGCTCCTGACGCTATCGGTTTAGCGAATGGTATTTCTGAAGCGCTTGTAAATACATTTTTGGGAATTTTGGCTGCGGCATTAGGTATTATATTCTATAACCTGTTCAATAGCCTTATTGACTCATTAACTTTTGGTATGGATGAAGCTGGTTACAGCATTGTTCAAACCTATTCTGCTACACACAAGAAATAGTAAACCTATACTAGCGCTAAGGTATGCCAAAGATTAAGCTTCCCAGAAGCAGTCCCTCTATTGATATGACGCCCATGGTCGATCTGGCTTTCTTGCTTGTGACATTCTTTATGCTCACAACCAAGTTCAGGCCTGAAGAAGCGGTAACGGTTACTATACCTGCTTCTGTTTCAACCACTAAGCTGCCTGATAATGTTATAACCGTATCGATAGATAGCGCGGGCCGTGTGTTTTACGATATGGAAAGTAAGGATGTGAGAATGGAATTGTTGAGAGATATGGCCGGTAAGTATAAAGTGGTAATTAATGATGGAGACCTGCAAAGATTCTCTATTATGGGCGCTTTTGGCCAGCCAATGAACAACCTGGTTAAATACATAGAGGCGGGCGAGCCTGACCGTAAACCGATGAACCAGCATTCTGCAGGAATACCTATTGACAGTGCAAAGGGCGATGAATTAGCGGACTGGGTAAACCTTAGTATTGTGGCAGACGCAACTATACAGGCTAATAAAATAGCTGCCGGGCAAAAGGATGCAAAACGCGCTGCGTTTGCTATAAAAGCAGATAAGGATGCAAAATATAAAGTGATTAAGCAGGTTATAGATATTTGTCAGAAGCAGGGTATATCGCATTTTGAGTTAATAACAACAGTAACAGCAAGGCCTAAAAACTAATATACCGAGCAATATAACAATATGGCAGACGTAGACTCAGGCGGTGGTAGTGGTGGTGGACATGGAAAACACCAGAAAAAGAGAGCTAAAAAGCTGTCTACCAAGTTGGATATGACCCCAATGGTGGATCTTGGCTTTTTGTTGCTTACCTTTTTCATGTTAACTACTACATTCAATAAGCCTAAAGTAATTGGGCTTACCCCTCCCATTAAAGATACAAGCCGCCAGAAGGTAGACACAACATCACTCACGGTAATATTGAGCGGTAAGAACAAAGTATATTACTATAAAGGATTATTGGCTACAACTTCTGACAGTAATAATATTAAGCTTACAGATTTTTCATCGAAAGGGATTCGCGAGGTTATTCTTAACAACAATAGCTTTGTCACAGGTTTGTTGGGTGGTCCCACAGGTCCTATAGCAAAACATGATAAAGGCCAGATATCAGACTCTATCTACGATAGAATGAAGGACAGCGCGGAAGGTAAAAAGAAAGCATTATTCGTTATTATCAAAACAGATTCAGGAGCGAAATACGTTAACGTAGTGAATATGCTTGATGAAATGGATATTTGTAACGTAGGTAAATATTCATTGATAGACGCTACCAAGGGTGAAGTTGATATGGTAAGGGATTACAATCAAAAGAACAACATCAAATAAACGGCTATGGCAGAGAAGAGAGATAGCAGCGGTTGGAATGATGTAACGAGTTACGGTCGTAATGAAATTGTTTTTGAAGGCAGAAACAAGGAATACGGCGCGTATTACGTAAGACGTAGGTATAAAGATATTCTGCTTCTTGCTTTTGGTATTGCCGTTGGCCTTGCAGTATTAGGTATAAGTTTGCCGGTTATATTACGCCTTATAGAGGCTAATAAGGCCAAGGCAGATATGAATAAAAAAATTGACGTAGTTCTTTCGGCTCCTCCTCCTGTAAATCCTGTAAAGCCGCCACCACCGCCACCTCCTCCGCCACCTCCACCGAAGATACTGGTAAACCAGTTGAAAGTGGTTCCGCCGGAAGTTGTGAAGCACGTGGAAGATACTATTCCTCCTCCTACAGTTCACCAGGAAATGGCTACCAACGTTGGAGCTGTTAACCAGAAAGGTAAGGATACCGTACTTGCTCCGATTGCAAATACCGTTATTGGCGATGCTTCGGCTAACCAGGTGTTTACCATTGTACAACAAATGCCTGCTTTCCCGGGTGACGTTAACAAATACCTGAGCGATCACATCAACTATCCTCAGATAGAAAGAGAAGCAGCGATAACCGGTACCGTATATGTAAACTTCATTGTTGAAAAAGACGGTTCTATTTCAAGTGTGAAAGTATTACGTGGTGTTGCAGGCGGCCCGGGCCTTGAAAAAGAAGCCGTAAGGGTTATTTCAACTATGCCTAAATGGTCAGTTGGTATGCAGAATGGTCACGCGGTAAGGGTATCATACAACATACCTATACGTTTCGTACTCAATTAATAATGTGATGGCAAACGGAGGCTCAGCATTCCGAAGTATTTACACCGTAGTAGGTGGTATACTTTCTTTCTTTTATATCGGTATCGGTATTCTCTTTTTAAAAGGAGAAATAACTTTCGATATACAACCTTTATACCTTAACCTTTTCGGAGTGGTGCTTATCCTTTATGGGCTGTTCAGGGTGTACACCTTTTACCAGCGGTATAAAAATATGCGCAACGAAGAATAGCGCTTATGAAAAGAATACATTGCCTTTATATCACATTGCTCGCTTTAATTCCTTTTGGTTGCGGGCAGGATAAGAATTCACCTACCGATACTTCCACATCTGGCTCTATACATATTGTCGCTGACGAAGCCTGCAAGCCTCTGGTTGAGGCCGAACTAAAAGTATTCACATCGCTTTATCGGAATGCGCATATACAGGTAAAGTATGAAACAGAAGATTCCGTATTCAGAGATCTTATGGGTTCTGATTCTATCCGCCTTGCTATAACAACCCGTAAGTTGACCAAAGAAGAGGAGAATTATTTCCATGAGAAAACGTATTACCCTGAGCAGATTAAAATAGCTACCGATGCAATGGCCCTGATAGTAAACAACGATAACCCTGATTCATTATTTACAATGGATATGGTTAGGGATATTTTTAGCGGTAAGGACAGTACCTGGAAAGATATAGACAGTAGATCGAAGCTGGATAAGGTAGCAGTGGTATTCGATCATGAGAATTCAAGCAATTCACGTTTTATAAGGGATAGCATAAACCATGGTAATAAATTTCCTGCATATTGTTTTGCAGTGCATAGCAACGAACAGGTTATTGACTATGTAAACAAGAACATTGGCGCTATCGGGGTTATTAGTGCGAACTGGATAAGTGATAATTACGATTCTACTGTTATAAAATTTCTTAGCCAGGTAAGGGTAGTGGGTATTTCTAAAATAGCAAGTACCAATATAAACGACTATTACCAACCCTATTTAGCTTATCTTAAAATGGGAGATTATCCCCTGAGCAGGGATATGTATGTTGTTAAACGCGAGGCCAGGACAGGCCTTGGCAGCGGGTTCCTGTCATTTATTACTGCTGAGCAGGGGCAACGCCTTGTTTACAGGACAGGCCTTTTGCCTGCTACGGTTCCTACCCATATTATCAAGTATTAAATAAGAGTTAAGCCTGTTAACGGTTTACCAAATCTTTTTTACCTTTGAACTCTATCAAATTAAGTGCTATGAAAGGAAAACACGGTAAAAAAACCGCGATACTGGTAACAAGTATGTTAATTGCCGCGTTATCAATCGGGCAAAATCTTCAACAGTCTATTCAGCTAACCAAAGATGAACAGTTTGAGAAGGCAGACAGGGCTTTTAAAACGTTGATTAATTCCAAGCCTGATAATGGAGACAATTATTTCTACGAAGGTGAGAATTTCTTTTTATGGGGTAAAATGGATTCCGCTGAAGCGGCCTATACCAAGGGCATAAAGATGAATGCTATGGATGCTCTGAACTATGCAGGGCTTGGGAAAATAAAACTATACCAGGGCAAAACGCAAGAGGCTACCGATAATTTCTATAAAGCAAAAACATTATCTAAATCAAAAGATGCAACAGTGCTTGCAAAAATTGCAGAAGCATATACCGGAGCCACACCTCCTAACCGTGACCTTAAACAAGCATTAGATCTTTTGAACCAAGCTGTTCAGCTCGATTCTAAAAATGCGGATATATATATTGACCTTGGAGATGCGCAATGGGCTGCTGATCCTACCAATGCAACAACTGCAATTGCCTCGTATGAAAAAGCCTTGAAAATAGACTCAAAGAATGTGATTGCCATTTTGCGTGAAGGTATGATCTATCAAAACGCAGCAAACTGGGACCTGTCATTCCAATACTATCAAAAAGCATCTCAGTTAGATTCTACCTTTGCACCTGCATATCGCCAGAAGGCTGAAATGCTTGCCGCTTCTGGTCGTGCTGATGATGCGGTTGCACAATACAAAAAGTATCTTGCTTTAAATGATGCATTAAGCGCACGTTCCAGGTATGGTAAGTTCTTGTTTCTTGCAAAAAAATATGATGATGCTATAAGTGAAATACAAAAGGTTATTGCTAAGGATTCTTCTGACGCCGTGTTGTATCGCGTGCTTGCATATTCACAGTTTGAAAAGAAGGATTATAAGAATGGCTTGGTGAGTATGAATAAATTCTTTGCAAAAGCGCAAAAGAACAACACCAAACTTTTAGCATCTGACTATACCTATTTCGGAAAACTTCTTTCCAAGAACGGGCAGGATTCTTTGGCGATTGATAAAATGAACCAGGCGGCTAATATGATGATAGCATCAGGCGCTACTAATGATGCATCAGACCTATATTACCAAATGGGTACCATTTATTATTTAGATAATAATTGCAAAGGCGCAATGCTTTATTTCAATAAACGTATTCAAACCAATCAGAACGACGTGAATACTTATTACTATTTAGGTAAGGCAGCATACGATTGTAAAAAATACCAGGCGGCAGATAGCGCGTTTACAACTGTTATTGCAAAAAGAAATGACCTGATGATAGGCTACCAATGGAAAGCATATGCAGAAGAAGCTATTGATTCACTTTGCGAAACCGGACTTGCAACCGCAATCTGTAACCAATACATTCAAAAGATAGGCGCTGATACTATTAAAAATAAGGATGGTTTGATTGCATCATATAGCTATTTAGGCCGTTGTGAAATTGCCAAAAAGAATACTGAAGGCGCCAAAGTGTGGTTTAACAAAATTAAAGCGTTAGACCCTGGTAATGCCCAGGCTAAAATATTCTTTGAAAGTTTAAGGCAGCCTGTTAAAAAACCTGAAGGAAAGAAATAACAAGGTCTTTGGCCCTTTAGGCCAAGGAAGTAACATATATAAATAACAAACCCCGCCTGTAAAAGGTGGGGTTTATTATTTGTGCCGTATTGGTTCTGTTATTTTTTAGCGGAGTAGAAGTAATGTGTTCTGATAAGGTCAGGAGTTTGGTATTCAAGCTCCATATAATTATCAGAAAGAGACATTATAGTGAACATCATTTTATCTTTTGTATCTCCCGTAACGGTATTAACAACCTTAGGGCTCCATCCTACCCACCATTTACCGGTTTTGGCAACACCTTCCATAGTAAGGAAAAGAGTGCTGTCAGCTAAAAAGGTAATACCATCACTTTGTTCTTTGGCAGTTACCGGCTTGGGTACACCAAAGTTCTCTACAGTATCTAATTTCCAGGGCTTGCAAAGCATTTTAAGTTTTTCAGGCGACATAGTCGGCCTGCTATGCGAAATTGCTTTGGTTGCTGCTTTTTTTTGCTGCGCAAATGTGCCCAATGTAATTACTAAACAAATGGAAAGAATAAAATTCTTTTTCATGTTATATAGTATTAGTGAATATAAATTTTCACATACTGGAATTTCTCATATTTCACCTGGTCAGCAGCATCATGCTCATAGTTTGGCCCCTGAACAGTGTGGTCTGTTTTAATAGTGATCTTAGACATGTCCACCTGTTTCGCTTTCAAGGCTTTTTCTATTTTGTCACGGCTGTCATTTGCCCTATGGTCGGCAAGTGAAGCATTGCTATTCATAAAAATATGTGTAGGCACCTTCGAGGCGCTGCCACTTATTGTAAGGGTTACATTGCCGTTAGCTGCCTTATCGGCTATTTTATTTATTAATGCTGCAAAATCAGCATCACCAGTATTTACCTTATCTACATTATATGCAAAGTAACGGGTAAAGTCTGCATCTGATTTAGGCATACTTGCAGTATCCCTGCTATATTTTGCACTCTTTTCTTTATCCATTGCAATTTGACCAAGGTCAAGCGCTTGCAGGCTCTGCAGGTCAGCAGGTAGGTTATCAAAATAGTAAATACCTTTTTTGTGGTTATCAAAGTCACGTACGATACGGCCATTCTGATCGGCAAGGTAAAGGTTCTTTGCATGTTTAAGCTGATCATCATTTGCCTCAACCTTTAAGAGGTAATTCTTGTTTGCAGCAAGTTTATGGAATGTGAAGTAACCGTTCTTATCTGTTATGGTTGTTGCAATAACAGAATCATTTTCATCAACCAGTTTTATGGTAAGGCTTGGTACTGGTTTTTTGCTATCATCCAATATTTGGCCTGACATATCTTTGGCGTTCGTACTTGCACTTGCAACAGGATTTGTTTTTTTGTGAGGCACCAATACATTGGTAGTATCTCCCAACACAATATTGGTGCGGAAAAAAGAACGGGATAGATTAAGATAAGAACTATCTGCAGGCAAATAGAATTGCTGATCGAATACATTTTTACCCTGTGCAGATATAACAACTCTGTAGTTTTCATTAGGCCTTAATATCTGTAGGAATTTTCCAGTTTGCGGATTAACTCTTGTTTTCAGGCTTGTTGTATTATCTTTAACTGAAGATGTGGTAACCAAAACATCGCTTGGTATTGGTGAACCATTTGGAGTCTTTATATATCCCACTAAAATTGCAATCGGTTGAACTTTAACTGGTACAGTAAATGATACTTCATAAATATCCTTTTCACCATAACCTCCCGGCCTTACTGAAGAGTAATAAGCACGTTTTCCATCACTTGAAAGTGAGAAGTAAATATCATCATCAGGGGTATTGATAGGATATCCCATATTCTTTATCTCGGTAAATTGGCCTTTATTATTCAATCTTGTCATGAATACGTCAAAGCCGCCCATGGTATTATGCCCTTTCGAACTGAAGAACATGGTAGTATCGTCAGGATGCATATATGGGGCATCTTCATCATATTTAGTATTGATTGTGGGGCCAAGGTTAACCGGGTCTCCCCATTTACCATTATCTACAAGCGATACTTTATATATATCAGTTCCACCAAAGCCACCTGTGCGATCACTCACAAAATAAAGTGTTTGCCCGTCAGGTGCCATGCTTGCACTGGGTTCTCTTGCAGGGCTGTTAACTACTCCTGTGTTGGCAGAATCAATAAGTTGCGGATAGGTCCAGTTCTGTCCCCTGTTATAGCTCGCAAAAATATTACCATCACCTTCGGTATTATCTTTATATACAAGTAAAGTCTGTCCGTCAGGCGAAATAGAAACAGTAGCATCGTTGCCCGATGTATTTATAGGGTTGCCAATATTTTTTGACCTTGTCCATCCACCATGTGGTTTAGCATATGATATCCATATATCTTCAAAGTAGTTACCATAAATATCTCTCAAAGAATCCCCATAAGGCCTTTTAGAGGTAAATAATAGCTCCTGTTCGTCGGCGGTAAGCACCGGGCAATAATCAGGGTAGGCTCCGTTAATGCTATCGCCAATATTTATGATCTTACAATCTACCGGTTCCTGAACAAATATTTTCCCATTGTTACAACATTCAATCCAATAGTTAATATCTTCTTGTCTTGCATCTTTACTGTTTAGCAGTTTTTTAAACCTGTTGAAATTATCAATAGCCTTATCAAACTGGTAATTCAAATGCTGTGCCCTTGCTAGGTAGTAATATGTTGGAGGGGGAGCGCTTTTTTCGTAAGGATCGTCCGGAATATATTTATTAGTGATCTTTCTGGCTGCTTTTTCAAGATAAGGTAATGCATCCGCTTTATGTGAGGAGGTTTGCAAATAAAGCACCCCTATATTATAGGCAATATTGGCATTGCTGGTATCCTGCGCATACAAATAAAGAAAGGTATGTAAAGCGGAATCGGTGAAGTTTTCCCCTGCCATTTCGTTGGCTTCCGTAAACATTTTTTTATAACCTTCCTTGCTTTTTGGGGCTGCATTACGGTTTTTTTGGGCAGAAACTGTAAATGAAATTAACAATATCAATGCGGAAATAATTGCTCTCTTTGGGGTTTGCATGTAGTAAAAGGATTTTTTTCTCAAGTGTATTATATTATGAATTAAAACCAATCAAAAGTATATTTTTTTTGCTATAAAAGTACATTCGACCTAATTATTAGATGTTTTATCGTGCGCCTCATTATTTGGATAATTGTTGTTTTTTGTAAGATTCAGGCTTTTTGCCATTTTTGCACTCTATATAAAGATCATAAGAAATGTTACTCATTGCAGATAGTGGTTCTACCAAAACATCGTGGAGGCTGGTTGACGAAAACAAGAAAATAAGTCATTTCCTTACCGATGGGCTTAACCCGTTTTTTAAATCGCAGGGTGAAATTGTTGAAGAGATAACAACTGATCTTATACCTCATTTCCCTAAAGGAACTAATGTTACACAAATATATTTCTACGGCGCAGGTTGTTCAAGCGAAAGTAAGTGCGCAATGATAAAAGAAGCATTTGCACAGTGTTTTCCGGGTGCAATTGCAACGGTACATCATGATATACTGGCTGCTGCCCGTGCCACCTGTGCTAGGTCCGAAGGGATAGTGTGTATTTTAGGTACAGGTTCAAACTCCTGCCTGTATAATGGCAGTACTATTGTTACTATAATTGGCGGCCTGGGTTATATATTGGGTGATGAGGGTAGTGGTACTCATTTGGGTAAAAACCTTATTGAAGCCTATTTGAATAAGGAATTACCTGAAAAACTGAGAAAGGAATTTGACGATACCTATCATTTAACGAAAGAAGAGATAGATAAGCGGGTATATGAAAAACCACAGGCCAACAGGTTTCTGGCTTCGTTCAGCAGGTTTATAGGGGAGCATAAAATGGACCCTTACCTGGCCAGGATGATAGAGAATTGTCTCGATAGTTTTTTTGAGAAATATGTGTGCAGGTATCAGGATTACACTAAAAAGCAAGTGCATTTTGTAGGTTCAATTGCCGATTACTATACCGATATTCTGAGAACCGTTGCTAAGAAAAGGAATATAACCATTGGCAAGATATTACCTTATCCCATAGAAGAGCTTACTCTTTTCCACCTGTCACAGGCAGAATAAGCCGTTTGTGTCCGTTTTGCACCTGAAAAGATGATATTTTACGATAAAGGCGAACTAATGCGTGGAAGTCAGGACAACAAATTAATATTTTTCTATATTTGCCGACCCAAATAAAAGACGAAATGCAAAATAAAGGTATTATCAGGTTATTCGCTATATTATTAGCTCTTGCGTGTGTATATTATTTCTCGTTTACATTTTTCTCTGCCAGAACCGAGAATGCAGCCAAGGAGTATGCACAGAATTATGTAATGCGTTCAGGTTCTCAAAGGCTTGCAGACAACTTTGCTAAAGGCGATTCTGCACGTAAACGTGTTTTCCTTGATTCATTGCAGGATGCAGCGAATGACCAATATCTTGATTCGGTAAAGAACAAGCCTGCGTACGATATGCTTATTACGCAATATTCATACGAAGAGTGTAAGGAAAAGAGTATCAATTTGGGGCTTGACCTTAGAGGTGGTATGAACGTTACCCTTGAAATTTCAGAAGCGGATATTATTAAAAAGATGTCGGATAATAACCCTGACCTTATTTTCAATAAAGCGCTCGCAAATGCTTCACAAGATCACATGAGTTCTACCAAGGACGTTATTGATCTTTTTGGAGAAGAGTTTCAGAGATTGAACCCGAACGGAAGGCTTGCAACTTATTTCCAGACCATTGAATTAAAAGATTTCATTACTTATAATAGTACCAACGACGAAGTATTAACGCTTATAAAGAGCCGTGTAAAGGATGCTATTGCAACAGCACAGCAAACCTTACGTGCCCGTATCGATAAATTTGGTGTGGCACAACCTAACATTCAGTTGTTACCGGGTTCAGGCAGAATATTAATTGAATTGCCTGGTATCAGCGATAAAGAACGTGTAAGAAGATTGTTGCAAGGTTCTGCTGACTTAGAGTTCTGGACAACCTATAACGAAGGCAAAGTAGCTTCATCAATGAATTTGATGGACAGAACTTTAGCCAGTTTAATGGCAAACCCGGTTAGAGATACAGTAAAAGCAAAATCAGACTCAAGTTCAAATAGTGCTTCTGTAAGAGATACCACAAAAGCTACTGCCGATGCAAATAACCTGCATAACCTGCTTCAGCGTGATACTACCAAATTAGCTGCTGGTGCAAAAGATTCATCTAAGACAGGCCTTGAAAAGTCAAGCCCGTTATTCAGCTTATTAGGTAACAGGCAGCATTTAGATCCAAACCGTCCTGAATTAGGATATGCAAAAGCTGAAGATACCGCTAAGATTGGTGCTTACCTTCGTATTCCGCAAGTAAGGGCTTTGTTCTATTCTTCTAAATCAAGGTTCATCTGGTTACGTCCTGCAAAAGACCCAAGCACTGCTTCGGGTAATAACACCAACGATGACCAATATAAATATGGCCTTATAGCTATAGAGGTTTCAAGTCCAAATGGCAAGGCTCCTTTATCTGGCGATATTATTACCGATGCAAAGGTAGAATACGAACAACAAGGCCAGGGACATCCGCAAATTGCAATGACCATGACCCCACAGGCTGCAATTGACTGGGCGAGAATTACAAAAGCAAACAAAGGAAAATGTATCGCTATTGTATTAGATGACCTTGCCTACTCAGCGCCGGTAGTTGAAAATGAAATTACGGGCGGTAGGTCTTCCATTACAGGAAACTTTACTCCTAAGGAAGCGTCTGATCTTGCAAACATATTAAAGGCAGGCCGTTTACCTGCTCCTGCGCACATTGTATCTGAAAGCGTTGTAGGTCCTACATTGGGTAAAGAGTCTATCCGTTCAGGACTTATCTCTTTCCTTGTAGCACTTTTATTGGTGCTTGTATTCATGGCATTCTATTACAACCAGGCTGGCCGCGTTGCAGATGCTGCCATGTTAATAAACGTATTCTTTGTATTGGGTGTTCTTTCATCGCTTGGTGCGGTACTTACCTTACCTGGTATTGCGGGTATAGTGCTTACCATAGCCATGTCGGTAGATGCGAACATTCTGATATTTGAGCGTGTACGTGAAGAATTGGCATTAGGCAAAACACTTGCTAACGCAATTAAAGATGGTTTCGGATTCGCCAAGTATTCCATTATAGATGCCAACGTAACTACATTTATTTTAGGTATTATATTGTATGCTTACGGTACAGGCCCGATACAAGGTTTTGCAACAACCCTTATCATCGGTATTCCTACATCATTGTTCACAGCAATATTCATTACCAGGTTAATGTTCGAACGCAGAATTGAAAATGGTAAAACCATTGCATTCGATACACCGTTAACACGTAACGCCTTCCGCAATATCAATATCAACTTCGTTAAGCGCAGGCATTTGTACTATGTTATTTCCGGTACTGTTCTTTTGGGTGGATTAATTTCATTCTTCACCAAGGGTTATGACATGGGCGTTGATTTTAAAGGTGGCCGTACGTATGTGGTGCGTTTTGCTACTGCTCCAACTGTTGAATCAGTCAGCAATGCACTTACTATACCATTTGGTGGCAAGGCTCCTGAAGTAACAACATACGGTAACAGCGAACAGGTTAAAATTACTACAGCATATAAGATAGAAGACCAATCTAAAACAGCTGAAAGTGAAGTTGAATCTGCAATGAATACAGGTTTGAACACGCTGAATAATAAGTACACCATTATGAGTTCTCAATTGGTGGGTGAAGCGGTATCACAGGATATTAAATCGAAAGCGATATGGTCCGTATTATTTGCCTGTTTGCTTATGTTCATTTATATCTTCATTCGTTTCCGCGGATGGCAGTATGGTTTGGGTGCGGTGGTCGCTTTGTTCCACGATGCTTTAATGATTATGGCGGCATTTACTATATTTAAAGGAGTGCTTCCTTTTTCATTAGAGGTGAACCAGGACTTTATTGCGGCTATATTAACCGTAATGAGTTACTCGATGAACGATACTGTTGTAGTATTCGATAGGATACGTGAATATCTTAACATACGCCATAAACGCGAAATATCTCAAGGTGAAGATAAAACCGAAGTTATTAACTATGCGCTTAATGCTACATTGAGCCGTACCATTAATACTTCATTAAGTATATTCTTCGTTATCCTTGCAATCTTCATATTTGGCGGAACAACTATTAAAGGATTTGCTTTTGCATTGCTGATAGGTATCATTGTAGGTACCTATTCATCTATCTGTATTGCAACGCCTATTGTAATAGACTTCGATAAGAAGAAAAAAGTAGAAGAACCTAAGACCAGTAAAGTAGTTAGCTAAGGCTAATCACTTACTTATAATATTAAGTCCCGCACCAGTGCGGGACTTTTTTTATTTCATAAACAGGCATATACATCTATTCTGTAATAACTGGTAGATAAATCAGCTAACTTTGTGTCTTAAAATAAGGTTTGCAATGGTTTCACACTTGTTGTTTTTAGATTTTAGTGGAGGAGAATTCCTGCTTATAGCTATTGTGTTTCTCATGTTCTTTGGCTCTAAAAGCATACCCGATGTTGCCCAGAAAATAGGTAAAGCCCTTCGTGAGTTTAAAGAAGCAGCTAATACCGTACAGCGCGATATACAGGAAAGTTCGGGCATGAACCAGATAAAGGAAACACTCAATTTTTCGCCTGATAATAACCCGGTGCAAACACCTGTGCAACAACCGGTAATAAAAGCACCCGAAGCTCCGGCACCGAAGCCGGAGGAACAAAAAAATGCAGGCGGGCAGGCGGAACTGCCTCTTTAAAGTATTATCTTTGTATAGTCTATATGCTAAATGGGGCCGACAGGTTTTGACAGCAGGTAGAAGGAGTATGTAAGCATGCCGAGCTTCGTGAATATTGCTCGCAAATCTCAGTTCTCACAATTACAGAAGGCGAATCAAATTACGCCCTAGCTGCTTAATCCAGAAGGATTCTAGCAACTATGTTTCCCGGGAAGCCCCTCCAGCCGGCGTCCCGTCAGAAGCATCGCAAATGGCAGGATAGTCAAAGTTGTGTTCCGGTACTTTGGCGAAACTAAAGGAACTAAGGTGGTAATAGCTCTGTCTTTTAGCGGTTACTGCACGAAAATTAAATAGGGCTACGCATGTAGAAAGCATATTTTTTCCTTGTTTGGACGAGGGTTCGAATCCCTCCGGCTCCACCGATAAAGTAGGAACAACTTCATTGCAAACTAGGAAGCAGAGTTGTTAAATACTTCTCTCCAATCTGTTAAAACCCTTAGATTTGTGTAAATTCTTAAGGACCACCCTCAACTGCTCTCTATAATGGAAGGGTTTTGTCACTATAAGCGATGAGATGAACATATGAAAAGAAAAAGAACGATTGTTATCGCAATCCTATTTATTTCGCTGGGGCTAAGGTTGGTATTAGCATTTATAAACCGTCAGGCTAATGACGATCATATGGAGGTTATCAATTGGATTGTAAGCAAAGGTATCCCCCAGAAAAATGATTGTGGGATATGCTACCAGCCTAAATTTTTCTACGTCATTTCAGCAGATATTCTTACTAATCTTAGTATAGAATCTAGTATACATAGAATAATTGCAATCCAATTGTTCAACGCTCTTCTTGGTTTTTTTACCATTATCTTCTTCTGGAAATTCATTGACAAACAACCATTCAAGGATTCAACAAAACTTTTACTCTTTGCCTTTTTTGCCTTTAATCCCTGTTTAACTGCAATAAATATTCAGGCTACTAACGATACACTAGTTATTCTTGGCGGGGTTATGTCCGTTTACTTTTGTGATTTATTTTTCAAAAATATTACTCTAGATAACTTTATCTTTTTAATGGTTTCATTGTTTATATGCTCCCTGACAAAAACAACCGGCATTCTTATCTTCCTGGTCGTTTCGGTTTTTTTTATCTTAAAAATAATTGCGCAACCAAACATCAACCAAAAACTTCAGCTTTCAAAGTATTTTGTAAGTTCAATCCTCATTTTAACAGGTGTTGTAATATTTGCCGGAGGGTATTATACGTATTATAAAAATTACAAAAGCCTCCCTACAAGTGCCTGGAGTAATGCCGATCCTCCACCATCTTTTTTTAAAGAAACCACTTTCTCGGTTGGATTCCCCGGCAGGCCGGGAGTACTTAATATCGCAAAAGGCTTTTTCACCTTTCGCTATTTCGATATGATAAGGCAACCTTATATAAATAATGAAGTAGACAACTATCCCATCCATCGTACTTCTCTCTGGTCGCAACTATATGGCCGGACTGTATTCCTGCATTTTGACCAATGGCCTCCTACCTGGCAAACCCAGGCGCCATTCATTATATTTGTCGGAAGAGTTTTAATTATTCTGGGAGTGATTCCTTTGTTTTTATTCCTGAGTGGGCTTGCCGGCGGAATCTTTCTTTTTTTTAAAAACATTTTAAAAAGTGGAAAGACATATCTTGCATCTGAAAATAATTATCTACACCTTGGCATAACTCTTGCTCTTTTCGCAGCCACTATAAAATATAGTTATGATATACGAGATTTCAGCGCGATGAAATCCATTTATATTTTCCCGGGATTTATATGCTTTATTAAATTAATTGCCGATGGCTATGCTTCTGTTAAATTCAGAAAACTAACTAGAATAGTAAATATTGGCCTTGTTGTTATGATAGCTTTCAGCATTATCGATATTGGTTACCTTATTTATCAACTGAAATATAATTTGAATTTATAGGTTTTATTGATAGAAATTATTTCAATGATTAATTATGAGAAGTGTTAAATACTTCTCCTCCAATTTGTTGAAACACATAAATTTGTCAAAAATCTTCAGGATGACTTCACCCCTCAAGTAGGAGGTAAAGGTACTTTTGGATATTTGAATGAAATTTAAAAGTATATGGAGCAATTGCAATCAATTAAAATAGATGACCCGGTATTTATTCCAAACCAAAGGCATAACTTTTTTCAAAGGCAATTACTAAAGCTAATAAGGGATGAAAGAGATCTACCTTTTGTTATCCTGTGTTTAAAAATTACATTCATCGTAATTCCAATCGCGGTTTATCTTTTTATTCCTGGGCGTTTTAATTGGTGGATCGCTATAATCTTCTTGTTAGCCAATATAATTATAGGCCTGGGCCCTTTTATACTTATGCTACACAATACCAGCCATCGTAAATTATTTAAGAAGGAATATGACATTCTTAATTTCTATATTCCCTATGTATTGGGGCCATTTTACGGAGAAACGCCTGAAACATATTTTCACCACCACATAGCTATGCACCATGTTGAAGATAATGTACCACCCGATACGAGCTCAACAATGTATTACCGTCGTGACAGCATAGGGGCTTTTTTACGGTACTTTTTCGAGTTTTTATTTTTAGGAATAATAGAGTTGGCTGTATATTTTAAGAGAAAGAACAGAAAAGAATTCATTAAAAAAATACTTACTGGTGAAATAGGTTTTATAGTGTTTTGCATAGTTTTGGCACTATTTAACTGGCGAGCTACCTTGGTGGTATTCATTATACCTTGCGTTTTTTGCAGGTTTGGTATGATGGCCGGGAATTGGGCCCAACATGCGTTTATAGATCAGGATAATCCGGGCAGCTCATTCCTCAATAGTATTACTTGCATAAACAGTTCATATAATAAAAGATGTTTTAACGATGGCTACCATATCGGACATCATTTGAGGCCTGCCATGCATTGGACCGATATGCCTGGCGATTTTATTAAAAATATTCCCCAATACGCCGAACAAAAGGCTGTGGTTTTCGAGAGTATTGACTATTTCTATATATGGGCTTTGCTTATGACCAAAAACTATGGAAAGCTTGCTGATAAGTACGTAGATTTGAATAACAGGTTTGCAAATCGGGACGAAATTATCGCCTTTTTGAAAAGCAGGACACAAAAATTCCCTCGATCTTAATCTCAACAATATTTCGCAAATTTGTAGCCTTATTCTACCTATTATGCCTAAAGTATCTATCAAGGGCAGTCAAATGCCAGCATCACCTATTCGTAAGCTTGTGCCTTATGCTGAAAAGGCAAAGAAAGCAGGTAAAAAAGTTTATCACCTGAACATAGGACAGCCTGATATTGAAACACCTGAACTGATGTTGCAGGCAGTAAAGAACTTTCCGTTTAAAATAATAGAATATACACACAGCGCCGGTACAGAAAGCTATCGCAAAAAACTGGTTGAATATTACAAGAAGAACCTTATCGATATTGATCATAACCAGGTAATGATTACCACCGGCGGCTCTGAAGCAATTGAAATTGCTATGATGACCTGCTTTAACGAAGGCGATGAAATTATTATTCCGGAGCCTTTTTATGCGAACTATAATGGTTTTGGTTGCGCAGCGGGTTTGGTTGTAAAGCCAATCACATCGGATATAAAGACTGGTTTTGCATTACCTGATATAAGTAAGTTTGAAGATGTTATTACCCCAAAGACGAAGGGTATAATGATATGTAATCCAAATAACCCTACGGGCTATTTATACTCTAAAAAAGAGTTAGAGCAATTAGGTGAATTGGTAAAACGCCACGACATATATTTATTGGTTGATGAGGTATATCGTGAGTTCTGTTACGATGGTAAGGAGCATTTCTCTGCCATGCGCTTAACGGGAGTAGATGCGAATGTAATTATGCTTGACTCGGTTTCTAAGCGTTATAGTGCATGTGGTTTACGTATTGGTGCGCTTATATCGCGCAATAAAGAAATAATGGATACGGCGCTTAAGTTTGCACAGGCGAGGTTATGCCCGCCTATGATCGGCCAGGTAGTATCTGAGGCTGCAGTTGATGTTCCTAAAGAATATTTTGATAAGGTAGAAGCTGAATATACCAAGCGTCGTAACACGGTTGTTGGTTTGTTAAATAAAATTGAAGGTGTGTATTGCCCAATGCCGAGTGGTGCGTTCTATTGCTTTGCATCCCTTCCAGTGGATGATGCAGATAAGTTCTGCCAATGGTTACTCGAAGAGTTTGAGCACGAAAAACAAACTGTAATGCTTGCTCCTGCAAGTGGTTTTTATTCAAGCAATGGCTTGGGTAAGAACGAAGTACGTATTGCATACGTGTTAAATGAAGGAGACCTGAAAGCAGCTATGGTATGTCTGGATAAGGCATTGCAGGTTTATCCGGGAAGAACAAGTAAGAAAGAAAAAGCAGCGAAAGCTTAAAAATCTGCGTAGAGCAAATACTTTTTGCGGATAGTTTTAAAATTGCTCAATTGTGGCTCCCAGCTTTTACGAATGTCTTCGTCGCTCATTCCCTGTTCAATTTGATTTTGCAACTTATCAGTACCCGCCAATGACTTAAAATAGTTGTTGAAGAATTTTGTCTTATCAGGGTAATCCTTTAATGTGCCTTTTAACCAGAAGAAGTAAAGTTTCTGGTAGCTCTTCATCAGTACACTGCCAAACTGTTGCAGATCGTATCCATGACAAACTTGCCCTTTATACATAGGGTCGGTAGCACCTTGTTTGCTTTGTGGCGTAAATGTAAATGAGGCGTTCTGAAGTTCGGGGCAACCTATAACCTGGAAAGGAGTATCGGTACCTCTACCCACACTTATTACAGTACCCTCAAACAAAGCTAATGAAGGATATAAATAAACAGCAGCCATATTAGGCAAATTAGGCGAAGGCTTAACTGGTAATTCATAGAGGTCTTTATGGGCATAACCCTGAACAGTTATACAGGTCAGGTTGCATTGCTTGCCGCCTTTCAACCATTTCTCTCCGTTCAGCATACGGGCATACTCAGCAGCGGTCATGCCATAAACAATAGGTACAGGATCAAGCCCCACAAACGACCGAAAATTGGTATCAAGTACTGGGCCATCAACAAAAAAGCCGTTGGGATCAGGCCTGTCAAGTATTACCAGTGGTTTGTTATTCTCGGCACAAGCTTCCATAACATAATGCAATGTAGATACATAGGTGAAGAACCGCACTCCCACATCCTGCAGGTCATATATTACTATATCAATACCCTTCATATCCTCAGGGGTAGGCTTGTAATGTTTACCATAAAGTGAGATTATGGTAATATTGGTCGGAGCATTCTTGTCTTTTCCGTTCTTAATGGTAGCACCTGCATCGGCAGTGCCGTAAAAGCCATGTTCCGGTGCAAATATTTTAGTAATGTGTATGCCTGAACTCAATAATGTATCTACCAATAATGTTTTTTTGACCAGCGAGGTCTGATTTACAACCACCGCCACGTTTTTGCCTCGTAACATACCCAGGTATTGTTCGGTACGCTCAGCACCAACTTTTATTTCAGTCGGGTCTAATGTGCTTTGATCGGACCTGGAAATGAGTTGTGCAGAAGCAGATGATGCTACAACAAAGAATAAAGCCATAAAAGCAATATGCCGGCCTTTTATAATTAACGGGAAGAAGTATCTTTGCGGATGTAGCATATGTAGAATTCAAAAGTAAAGAAAACTCCTTAGGTTATATAATGGACAGGGAAAAAATAATAAACTATCTCTCAACGGGTATTATGGCGCCAGAGGATGCCGGTAAACTTTCGTTGAAGGACATTGTCCACACCTATCCTTATTTCCAGGTTGCACAGGTGCTATATGCGAAACAACTATACGATGATAACGATACCGAGGTAACTAATCGTGTAAAGCTTGCATCAGTTTATGCCCCGAACAGGAAAGCTATGTATATGCTGTTCCGTAAGCAGGCTGCAAAAGCACCGGAGAAGGAAGTTAAGGCCCCTGTTGTTGAAACAGTTATTGCTCCTAAAGAAGAAAAGTATAATTATATATACCAGGAAAAGGAACCGCCTGTTACAACTGAACCAAAAACTCAGCCATTGGTAGTTAATTTGCCGAAAGAGGAGGCTCAAATAGAGAAAGAGCCTGAAATATCATCAGTTTCTGAGACTTTCCTTGAAAAAGAGATATTGAGCAATATTGCAATTATTCAGACCGAACAGCATATTGAAGATATACCTGTAATTGAAGAAACAATAAAAAATATTGAGCCTGTTCCGGAGCCTCAAATTGAGGTGAGTATAAATGAGAAACACAGCTTTAAAGACTGGCTTAAATTAATTCCTGAAGTTAAAGTTGTAAATACTGAACATGTAAAGGCGCCTTCATCAGGCAAAACCATTGATATCATTGATAACTTCCTTACAAACCAACCCCGTATTTCAAAGCCAAAAGCGCAGTTCTTTTCCCCTACAAAGGCCGCTAAATTAAGCGTGAGTGAAGACGAATCATTGGTGAGTGAAACCCTGGCAAAAATTTACCTTTCTCAGGGTAATTTACACAAGGCTTTGAAGGCCTATGAAAGCTTATTGTTGCAAAGTCCCGAAAAAAACACTTATTTTGCGGCCCGAATTGAAGAAATAAGGCAAAAAATAGAATTACAAAAGCATAAATAAATACCATGGAAATCATTCTTAAGATACTTACAATTATAACTTGTATATTCCTTATACTGGTAGTGTTAATACAAGATTCAAAAGGTGGAGGTTTATCGTCTTCCTTTGGCGGATCGAACCAGATATTAGGCGTTCGCAGAACAACTGATTTCCTTGAAAAAGCTACATGGGTGCTAGCTATAGCACTATTGGTACTTGCTCTTGCAAGTTCCTATTTTGGTTCATCTTCTGCTAATGCAAGCCAGACTTCTACTAAGGATAAGGCGGCAGACATGAATTTGCCTAAATCGAAATAATAAGTTTATAGAACGGTTGCTCCGTTCTTTTACTGTGAGGGGGAAATTTTAATTGCACACACCATGCTTGAATACCCCATATTTGTTGCAGGAAATTTCGAAAAAAGCGCTAAAGTACTAGACGTTTATAATCCTTTCAAAGGATATGCTTTTGCACGTACTTACCAGGCATCGGACGAACAATATGAGGTTGCAATAGCCAAAGCAATTGCCTGTAAGAAGGAACTTGCTGAAATGCCAGCCTATGAAAAATACGAAGCACTCAGGTTTATATCAGATTCAATAACTTCTGGTAGGCAGGTATTAGCAGAAACCTTATGTTACGAATCGGGTAAGCCTATGAAGTATGCATTAAGCGAAGTCGATAGAGCGGCCCAAACTTTTTTAGTTGCCGCAGAAGAGGCCAAACGCATTCCTAAAGAATACATTTCACTGGACTGGACAATAGCAGGAAAGAACAAAGAAGGATTGGTAAAATATTTTCCTTCAGGTATTGTAGCAGGTATAACACCTTTCAATTTCCCTATTAACCTTGTTGCACATAAAGTGGCACCGGCTATTGCTGCAGGTTGCCCTATTATATTAAAGCCTGCCTCATCTACACCTTTATCGTCACTGGAATTGGCTAAAATAATTGCAAAGACCAATTTACCTGCAGGAACATTCTCAGTATTGCCGATGGATAGAAAGACCGGCAATAAAATGGTAACCGACGAGCGTTTCAATGTGCTTTCCTTTACCGGATCACCTGTGGTTGGTTGGGAAATGAAAAAGAATGCAGGTAAGAAACGCGTATTGCTGGAATTAGGTGGAAATGCAGCTGTTATTATTTGCTCCGGAATCAATATTGAAGAGACGGTGAAAAAAAGCCTTGTAGGCGGATTTTCTTATTCAGGGCAGGTTTGTATTCATGCACAACGTTTCTTTATACACAAAGATATTTTTGAAGCATTCTCCAAGTCTTTTGCTGAAGGCGTAAAGAATTTGAAATACGGAGATCCTAAGAATTCAGATACCGATGTATCGGTAATGATAGACCAAGCGAATGCCGATAGAGTAGAAGAATGGGTAAATGAAGCAATTGCAAGCGGTGCTAATGTGTTATGCGGTGGAAAGAAAGAAGGCGCTTTTTATTTTCCTACTGTATTAACTAATGTAAAGAAAGAGATGAAAGTCTGTGCTGAGGAAATATTCGGTCCTGTTGTAATACTTGATTCATTTTCAACATTTGAAGAAGCTGTTGATAAAGTGAATGATTCGAAATTTGGTTTACAGGCAGGAGTATTTACCAATTCAGTTTCAGAATTAGATTATGCTTTTAATAACCTGAATGTTGGTGGTGTTGTCCATAATGATATGCCTACTTTCCGCGCCGACCACATGCCTTATGGCGGAGTGAAAGATTCTGGTTTGGGAAGAGAAGGCGTTCGTTATGCCATCATGGAAATGATGGAGCCACGCGTTTTAGTTAAGTAATTCTTTAACAGGTTTTACCTGTGCCAATCCATGAAACAGATATTCTTCCTTGGTGCTTATTTTGGTGCATAGGTAACGCGTACGGTATTTTTTCTGCTTAATGAATTTCTCATTATTTGCAGTTTCAAACACAGCCATTAAAGGTAGGTCTACCAATAAGTGAAGGTCAGTTGCAGTGGTATTATATTTATTAAGCACCCTGAATAACCTTGCATCATTACAAACCGAGGCAGCAGGATCTACCATATATGCTTTCAATGAAGCGATAACATCATTCGGGAATACAGTCTCGTTCATAAATGGGTGCAATAATATCCTGTATTCGTGTTTCCATTCCTTTCCGTGCGATTGAATTTTGTCTCCATGCTTTTTCCAGGCACTGAGATGAGCTATCTCGTGTATCAATGTATTGAGAAAGGCATATTTATTGAGGTCGTGGTTAATTGTTATCAAGTGGTTCTGGCCTTTAACAGGAGGGCGATAATCACCATACTTTGATGCCCTTGATTTTTTTATTTTTAATTTAAAATCAAAACTATATATCCATTCTGCTATAGTATCTACAGCAGTCTCAGGAATATATTTTTTTAAAACAGACTTATTCCTTTCCAGTTGATTCACGCTGCAAAATTACAAGAAATAATTGTGTTTCACTATTGAAGGACAATCTTCAATGCCTCTCTAAAAGCCTTAATAGTGATGTCAATATCCTTATCTGTATGAGTAGCAGACACAAACCCTACTTCATATCCCGAAGGCCCCAAATAAATTTTTCTTTCTAATAATGCACCATGAAGTTTTTTGAATTTTTCCATGCTCTTCGGGTCAATATCAGATGATCTGGTGATTTCTTTTTTGTGAGTAAACGCAGGCCAGAAAATAGAACCTAAGTGAAATATTTTAAAACCTGAATCTGCCAGAACGCCCTCCATAATACCATCTACCAATCGTTTGGTTCTCTTTTCAAGTTTTTCATAAAATCCCGGCTTCAGGCATTCTGTAATTTGTGCAATACCACCCGCCATTGCCACAGGGTTTCCTGAAAGTGTGCCTGCCTGGTAAACACCGCCATCAGGCGAAATGTGTTTCATTATTTTATCGCTTGCAGCATAGGCACCAACAGGTAAACCTCCGCCGATGATTTTACCGTAAGTAACAATATCCGGCTGAATGTTATAATATTTTGCTGCGCCTTCAAACCCAATGCGAAAACCTGAAATAACCTCATCGAAAATGAGCAGGCTGCCATTGCTTGCACAAATATCGCTCAGGAATTCAAGGAAAGGACGTTTCTGTAAAAGCAAACCGTTATTTGCAGGCACTGGCTCAATTATGATACAGGCAATTTGGTTTTTATACTTTTTAAATGCTTGTTTTACCGCTTTTTCATCATTTAGCGGAAGCACAATTGTTTCCTTAGCAAATGATTCAGGTATACCCGCTGAAGATGAAAGTCCGAATGTTGCCAAACCTGAACCTGCCTTTACTAAAAGCGAATCGGCATGACCGTGATAACAACCATCGAATTTTATTATTTTATTCCGTTTGGTATAGCCACGTGCCAGGCGTATTGCCGACATAACGGCCTCTGTCCCCGAACTAACGAAACGGATCTTTTCAAGATGTGAATTATTGCTCAATATCAATTCAGCTAATTCATTTTCCAAACGTGTGGGTGCGCCAAAAGACATACCATTATCAATGGTCTTTTTAACCTTATTTACAACTGTTGGATAGCAATGCCCCAATATGAGCGGCCCCCATGAACAACAGTAATCAATATACTCATTGCCATCGGCATCCCAGATCCGCGAGGCTTTCCCCTTGTCAATAAACAAAGGTGTTCCTCCGACTGATTTAAAAGCCCTTACGGGTGAATTAACTCCTCCGGGGAAATATGTTTTGGCTTTCTGAAATAGCTTTTCTGATTGTTCTCTCTTTAGCACTTTTGGCATATGGTTTATTACTTACTTTTGTTCCCACAAAAATACAAATAAACATGACGACATTTAAGCATACTGAAACCTTCTCTGCAAAGGACAATGTAGTTCTGATAGGAACAGCAAAAACTGATTTTTCTAAATATGGCCTTTCGGCTACGGAGCTCGCTTATGTGAAAAAGCAAATAGCTAATGAGGAGCATATTATTAATGTGAACCAGTATAGCAGAAGGGTAGTAATATACATAGGTGAAGAAAAGAAAGAAACATACTTAACCAAAGAGGCATATCGTAAAGCAGGTGGCAGAGTATGCGGAATGCTAAATGGGGTAAAGGCTGATTCCATTACAATATCAGACCTTATTGGTAACAAGGAAAACACTCTTGCATTTGCCGAAGGAATGGCCTTGAGCAATTACCAGTTCATACATTATAAAAAGGATAGCAAGAAGATCACTAATTCTTTAAAGACAATAAACATCAATGGTAAAAAGGTTAAAGCTGATGATATAGAAATGTTGCAGATCATAGTTGATGCAACTAACAGAGCACGTTCATTGGTAAACGAACCTGTCAATCATCTTAACGCAGTTCAGTTGGCACAGGAGTTTGAAAAAATGGGCAAAGAAGCTGGTTTTAAAGTAGAGGTATTAAATAAAGCCAAAATAACTGCTTTGAAGATGGGTGGATTACTGGAAGTAAATCTCGGTAGTATCGATCCTCCAACCTTTACCATTATGGAATGGAAGCCGAAAAATGCTAAAAATAAAAAGCCATATGTGTTAGTAGGTAAAGGAGTAGTGTATGATACGGGAGGTTTGAGTTTAAAGCCTACTGCTAATTCAATGGATGAAATGAAATGCGATATGGCAGGTGGAGCAGCGGTTGGTTGTACCATGTATGCTATAGCTAAAGCAAACCTTCCCGTATATGTAGTTGGATTAGTACCTGCAACCGATAACCGCCCAGGTATGAATGCTTATGTTCCCGGCGATATATTAACCATGCATAATGGCATGACAGTAGAAATGTTGAATGCAGATGCAGAAGGAAGGTTGATACTTGCAGATGCACTTAGCTACGCCAAAAAATATGAGCCTGAATTAGCTATTGACCTTGCTACCCTGACCGGTGCGGCGGCAGCAGCAATTGGTAAGTATGGTATCGTAGTAATGGGTACAGCGGAAAAGAAAGTAAAAAAGGCTTTGAAGAACAGTGGAGAAAATGTATTTGAGCGCTTGGTTGAATTTCCTTTCTGGGATGAATATGCTGATCTGTTAAAGACCGAGATAGCTGATATGAAGAACATTGGCGGACCGGTAGCCGGAGCTATTACTGCAGGGAAGTTCTTGGAAAAATATATATCTTACCCATGGATGCACTTTGACATAGCAGGCCCGGCTTTTATAAATGCACCATACGATTATAAACCAAAGGGTGGTACCGGAGTAGGCGTGAGGCTTTTGTTTGATTTTTTAAGCAATGTAAATAACTGATAACGTTGAAAGTTCGATGGAATAAGGTATTCTTCATGTTAACTTCATTTTGCAGATATACTTTTACATTATCAAACAACAAATAAAATTTTAAAAGTCATGAAAAAGCTCAGTTTAGTTCTCGCAGCAATGGTTCTTTTTGCAGGTGTATCTTTCGCACAAGATGCTAAGACAACAACCAAGACCGAAAAGACATCAACAACCAAGACCGAAAAGACAACCAAGAAAGAAAAGAAAGGTGGCAAGAAAGAAGCTAAAGCTTCTGACAAGTCAGCTAAGTAATTTTAGCTTGAAAACTATAAAAGCCCTGACGGTATCCGTCGGGGCTTTTTTATTTAAACCACCCGGAATACATCAGGTAGTTATTAGCTATCCTATGCACCTCGCCCTTAAGCAGTTCTGGGTTTATGTTTTTAACCTTTTTAGCGGGTACTCCTGCCCAAACACTTCCCTCTTCAACTACTGTACCTTCCAGCACTACCGCTCCGGCAGCTATAATACAATTGCTTTGTACTATTACATTATCCATAACAATAGCACCCATGCCAATGAGTACATTATCATGCAAGTTGCAGCCATGTACTATAGCATTATGCCCAATTGATACATTATTGCCTATTGTGGTCCCGGTTTTCTGATAGGTACAATGAATTACGGCCCCGTCCTGTATGTTTACCTTATTACCTATATGTATGAAATTAACGTCCCCCCTTATTACAGCATTGAACCAAACACTGCAATCGTCTCCCATGGTTACTTCGCCTACTATTGTTGCATTTTCGGCCAAATAGCAATTGCTGCCAAATACCGGATTTATACCTTTTACCGCCTTTATCAGAGCCATAATGATAGTTTTTTTGTAAAAATACGAATTAGAGGCATTCTGATATGAAAAAAATATTACCTTTGCAGCCCTAAAAAGAAAAACCTAAAACAATAAACAGAAGCTCATGTACGCAATTGTTGAAATAGGAGGCCAGCAGCATAAAGTGACAAGATCACAGAAGCTGTACGTAAATCTCCTCGAATCAGAAGAAGGATCACACCTTGAGTTTGATAAAGTTTTGTTAGTAGATAACGAAGGTGAAGTAACTATTGGCTTTCCTTTTTTAGAAGGCGCACGTATTGCTGCTACTATAGTAGGACACGTTAAGGACGATAAAGTTCATATCTTCAAGCATAAAAGAAGAAAGGGATACCGCCGTTTCAATGGCCACAGGCAGAATCTTACTGAGATCTTTATCCAGGGCATTCTTGGTAAAGGCGAAAAACTGAAGGAAACCATGGAAGTTCCTAAAAAGAAAAAGATGGCTCCTCCAACTAAAAAGGTAAAAGCTGAAGCTCATTCACATGATTCAGAAACAGTAGAAGCTCCTAAGAAAAAGGCAGCAGCTCCTAAAAAGAAAGCAGCGGCCCCAAAAGCTGAAACTGAAGCAAAAACAAAGAAGCCTGCAGCAAAGAAAGCAAGCCCTAAGAAAAAATCTAAAGAATAATACAAACCAATAAAGCTATAAAGTCATGGCACACAAGAAAGGTGTTGGTAGTTCCAGAAACGGTAGAGAGTCGCACGGTAAGCGTCTCGGCGTGAAAATATTTGGCGGTCAAACTGCAAAAGCGGGTAATGTTATCCTTCGTCAGAGGGGTACTGAATACCACCCTGGTAAAGGTGTTGGTATCGGTAAAGACCATACTATATTTGCTTTGGTAGACGGACAAGTAGTATTTACTACCAAAAGACAAGACAGGCGTTACGTTGCTGTAATACCTGCAGAAACCGAAACAGCTTCCGCTTAATTAAGCAGGACAATTTATTATCCTGCCTGTGGCTTTTGCTCATAGGCAGGATTTTTTTATGTAGTAAAACCAGCCTTTATATATTTGTTTAAAATTTAAATTATGCTCGAAATAGCTTATATACGTCAGAATGCTGAAGATGTTGTAAATCGCCTTGCAGTAAAGAATTTTGATGCTAAAACTATAGTAACCGAGATACTATCTCTCGATGAGAAAAAGCGTTCAGTACAAACCAAACTGGATGATGTACTTGCACAACTAAATAAGTCTTCTAAAGAAATAGGTGACTTATATAAAGCAGGAAAAAAGCAGGAAGCTGATGACATGAAAGGAAGGACAACATCTTGGAAACAGGATATTACTGACCAGGAAGCGGAACTGAAAAAAGCGGAACAGGAGCTTCAGGATAAGTTGGTACTGTTGCCAAACCTTCCTAATAGTAGCGTGCCTAAAGGCAAAACACCGGAAGATAACGCAGTTGTTTTTACGAACGGTAATATTCCTCAATTACCAGAAAGTGCATTGCCACATTGGGATCTGGCAAAAAAATATGACCTTATTGACTTCGAATTAGGGGTTAAAATATCAGGCGCAGGCTTTCCTGTTTATAAAGGCAAAGGAGCAAAATTACAGCGTGCACTTATTAACTTCTTTTTGGATAAGGCTACCGAAGCCGGTTACCTGGAGATTGAACCTCCTATTTTAATTAATAAGGACAGCGGTTTTGGTACCGGTCAGTTACCAGATAAAGAAGGGCAGATGTATTATGTAACTGCAGATGATATGTATATGATACCTACTGCAGAAGTACCTATAACTAATATTTATAGGGATACAATTGTAGAGGAAGATTCATTGCCTATTAAGAACTGCGGGTACACACCATGTTTCAGGCGTGAGGCAGGTTCCTATGGTAAAGATGTACGCGGATTGAACCGTCTGCATCAGTTTGATAAAGTTGAAATAGTACAGATACAGCATCCCGAAAGATCATACCAGGCACTGGAAGAAATGAGAGAGTATGTGGCGGGATTACTAAAGACACTGGAGTTACCTTTCAGGACACTTAAATTATGCGGAGGTGATATGAGTTTCGCATCAGCCCTTACCTACGATATGGAGGTGTATTCAGCTGCACAAAAACGTTGGCTTGAAGTAAGTTCTGTGTCAAATTTTGAGACTTTCCAGAGCAACCGCATGAAATTACGTATTAAAAAAGGCAAGGATAAACCAAGACTGGCGCATACTCTGAATGGTAGCGCCCTTGCTTTACCACGTATTGTTGCATCCTTGTTAGAGAATAACCAAACTGATAAAGGAATACGTGTGCCCAAAGCGATAGTTCCGTACACTGGTTTTGAATATATTAATTAGGTAAAACAAGATTCAGGTTAAAAATTTGGTTGATTCACATATAAAATTACTTTTGTACTAATAAAATGTAGCTTTTGAAGAAATTACTCGGTACAGGACTTGTATTTTGTTGCTTAATATACATTATCACCGGGTGTAATCACGACCTGTTCCATAGTCGTATTTCAGAGGGAACAATTGAATATAAAGTTGTAGTACTCGATTCGGCCAACCCTATGGCAAAAATGGCCCCTGATAAAATGACGGTTAAGTTCAAGAACAACCAGGAATATGCGGAATTGATAGCAGGTATGGGTTTATTTGAAACATCCTTCATTAACGACGAACCATCAAAAAAGGTAACGCAAATGGTGCGTATGTTAAATAAAAAATGGGCATACATTGCCGATACAACAGCCATTACAAAAGAACTTGACCACGATGCGCATTTTGACATAACCGAAACGGATGAAACTAAAGTAATTGCAGGCTATAAGTGTAAAAAAGCTATTGCAAAATCGAAGGATGGAAAAACACCTGATGTTGAATTGTATTACACTACGGATATTAAAATGGAACAGCCTAACTGGGCAACTCCGTTTAAAGATATTGAAGGCGTTTTGATGCAGTATCGCATTGCTAAGTATGGCTTTTATATGGAGTTTACCGCTGATAAGGTTGAGCCTGAGAAAATTGATGATAATACATTTAAACTTCCTGTAGAATATAAAATGATCTCGAAACAGCAGATAGATGATCTATACAGAGGATTCCAATAAACAAGAAACTTAATCCACAATTTCCCCAAATAAACAATAATTAAAAACAAAATTTATGGAAAAGTACGCACGTGCAGCAGTAATTGGAATGGCAGGACTTGCTCTTTGCGCATTCGCATTGCCTGATAATGGTTTTGAAGGCGTTATTACCTACAGTATGTCATTCAGTTCATCTGACCAATCGCCCCAGGCAGCAGCTATGATGCAGGGAAATAACACCAAGGTATATGTAAAAGGTGATAAGGTAAGAACTGAAGTAAACAGCGGAATGGGTAAACAAATAATTATTGGTGACCGCAAAACAAAAGAAGAAGTAACTCTTGTTTCAACAATGGCTGGCGATAAATACGAAATTAAAAGCGATCCTAATAAGCCTAAGACAAATGAAGAAAAACCTGAAATTAAATACATTGATAGCACAAAGGTTATTGCAGGTTATACCTGTAAGGCAGCTCTTGCAACTGTAACTGCTAAAACAGGAGAAAAGAATTCTTTTGTTATTTTCTATACAGACCAATTACCGTACAGCGAAGAAATGGGAAGATACAAAGGCCTGAAAGGCTGTCCTATGCAATACGGAATTAAATATGGCAGCATGACAATTAATATGACTGCACAGGATGTAAAGAAGCAAGCACTTTCTGACACCCTGTTTGTAGTTCCTACAAAAGGATACAAAGTAGTAAGTTCACGCGAAGAGATGATGAAGGATATGCAAAGGAACTCGGGTGGTGGAAGCGGCGAATAATTATTATTGATATACAATAAAAAAAGCGGACTAATAGCCCGCTTTTTTTATTTACAAGATGCAATGTTATGCTTTTACCTTTTTATGTTCTTTCGCTTTTTCTTTTGCTTTGTTCTGCTCTTCAAATTCTTTACCAATCTCATCGGCTGATTTTCCAAGAAATTTCATAGCTTGCTTTGCCTGTATAGAAAGGCTGTCATTAGGATACCTGGTTACCAGTTCCATGTATTTCTTACGCGAATTGGCGGTATCCTGAAGGTTGTTGTCATAAATAAAACCTTCTACCAATAAACACTCGGGCACAAGCCTGCTATGCGGATATTTTGAAACAACCGTATCATAAATACTTATTGCTCTTGGATATTGTCCCGTGCTTGAGGCTAATCCACCAGCATTAAATAAAAATGCAGTTGATAATGTATCTGCAGGAAAGTATTTTGCATAATTGAGATAAGCGGTAATAGCAAGATTGCCTGTATACGTTTCAAGTGTAGGTGATGCTTTTAGTTTAGATTCCACCGCTCTCACTGTCTGAAATAAGGCCTCCTTGCTTGTATCAAGTCTGCCGTTAGCATCGGTAGCAGGACAAGCCGCTGGCTTAGGTTTATTGTTTCCACAACCCGCAATCGAAAGAAAAATGCAGGACGAAGCTGCCAGTATTATTAACTTTTTCATATTTATTTTTTTAATGGAAATTTCATTCGGTAAGAAACATCTACGATTCCCTTGGAAAGGTCGGTTAGTTTTCTTTTTAATAACCTTTTTCTAAGCGGGTTTATTTTATCAATGAATAGTATTCCTTCAATATGATCGTATTCATGTTGTATTATCCTTGCCTTAACTCCCTCATATTTTTCATCATGGGCCTTAAAGTTCTCATCTAAATACTTTATCCTGAGTGTAGGCTTCCTTTCCACATCCTCACGAATTGTTGGTATGCTAAGGCACCCTTCGTTGAACTTCCAGGGTGTTCCGTCTTCGTTAATTATCTGCGCGTTTATAAATATCTTCCTGAAGCCCTCTAATGCTTTCTGTTCTTTTTCATCTTCCTGGTCCTCCGCAAATGGCGATGCATCCACTATGAACAGACGAATCGACAAACCCACCTGCGGCGCTGCAAGTCCTACACCCTTTGCATTATGCATGGTATCAAACATGTTTTCAATTACCTTTTTCAGATCTGGGTAATCAGGTGTAATTTCCAGTGCCTTTTTCTTAAGTACCGGATCTCCGTATGCTACTATTGGTAAAATCATAAAGCTAATTTCAATAAAAGCCCAAAATTACTATTTAGCCCGAAATTGAGGGTGGCAGCCTGCCATCTTTCTTCATTTCCATAAAAGTTTGCAAGATAAGGGCCGCACTTACCATATCAACAGTGCCTTTGTTCCTTCTGTCTTTTTTGCTGACTCCTCCATCTATCATACTCTGAAATGCCATGCGCGAGGTAAACCGTTCATCGACCATATAAACGGGCATGCCCGGGAATTTTATACCCAATTGCCCTGTAAATTTTTCTACTGCCTTTGCGCTCTGTGCAGGTGTATTGTCAAGGTGTTTTGGTTCTCCCACAACAATACCTTCCACTTTTTCTTTTTTCATGTAGTCGGCCAGGAAATCGAAAATGGTTGCTGTAGGCACCGTTGTTAGGCCGCTTGCAATTATTTGCCCGGGGTCGGTAACTGCTATACCGGTACGCACTGTACCATAATCTATTGCGAGTATTCTCATATTGTGTCACAAATTTAATAATTAAAGGGCCTTAGCCTCTGTTTTACATATATTTGCTTGTATAAATAAACCTATGGAAAACGAGATAAAGCTCATAGAAAGCGCCTGGGCGAACCGTGAGTTAGTAAAGAACGAAGATGTGCGTAAAGCGGTTGCCGATACAATGGAAAAACTGGATAAAGGCATGTTGCGTGTTGCAGAACCGGATGGTGAGGGATGGAAGGTGAATGAATGGATAAAAAAAGCTATTCTGCTTTTCTTTCAAACCCAAAAAATGGAAACGATAAAGGCGGGAGACCTTGAATTTTACGATAAAATACCATTAAAAAAGAATTTTGAAGCTATAGGTGTTCGATCAGTACCGCATGGCTTGGCTCGCTATGCATCGTATCTTGCCCCTGGTGTTATTATGATGCCTTCGTATGTAAATATTGGGGCCTATGTAGATAGTGGTACAATGATAGACACTTGGGCTACCGTTGGTTCATGTGCGCAGATAGGTAAAAATGTGCATTTAAGTGGCGGAGTTGGTATTGGTGGGGTACTTGAACCGCCGCAAGCTGCACCGGTAATTATAGAAGATAACTGTTTTATCGGTTCACGTTGTATAGTTGTGGAAGGCGTGCGAGTTCAGAAAGAAGCCGTACTGGGAGCTAATGTGGTACTTACCCAATCAACCAAAATAATAGATGTAAGCGGAGAAAAGCCAATTGAATATAAAGGTATAGTGCCACCGCGTTCGGTTGTAATTCCAGGTTCGTATGAAAAGAAATTCCCCGCCGGAACATATTCTGTTTCGTGTGCGTTGATCATAGGTAAACGAAAAGAGAGTACTGATACCAAAACCTCACTGAATGAAACACTCAGAGAGTTTAATGTTCCGGTTTAATGCATAGTGAAAGGCATTTGAAATAATTAATTTGCTATTGCATGGCTCAAAATAAAAATACACCTCCTAAAAAAGTAGTTGCCAAGGCGCTCCCATTAGAAAAAAGCACTTTTGACAATAAATATTTGTTGCTGGGCATTGCACTTATTGTAACATTTATTTGTTTCTCAAATGCCATACGAAACGATTTTACTAATTGGGATGATGTTGATTACGTAACTGAGAATAGCTTAATAAAGAGTTTATCGTGGAACAGCATTAAAACTATTTTCACAACACGCTCTGTTATGGGTAACTATCACCCATTAGCAGTTCTGTCACTTGCGGTAGATTATCATTTCCATAACCTGGAACCTAATGGTTTTCATCTTACTAGTATACTTATACACTTATGCAATGTTGCACTTGTATTTTTCTTTGTTCAGCTTTTGGTTAAAAAACCGCTAATAGCTTTTATAACTGCGTTACTATTCGGTATTCACCCTATGCATGTTGAGTCTGTCGCATGGGTAGCAGAACGTAAAGATTTGCTGTATGTGTTCTTCTATATGGCTTCATTGATTGCATATATATATTACCTGAAAGAAGATAAAAGAAAAATAATGTTCTTCATTTTATCTTTCTTGTTGTTTGCTTTTTCAATCCTTTCCAAGGCGCAGGCGGTAACACTTCCGGTAATATTACTGCTGATTGATTATTTCAGGAATAGAAAATTTGACCGGAACGCAATTCTAGAAAAAATCCCGTTCTTTCTCCTGGCATTGGTAATGGGCCGGGTAGCCGTAATGGCTCAGAAAGAAACCGGTGCCATTAAAGATGTTCCGAATAATCCTTTGTTTGAACGTATACTTTTTGCCGGTTATAGCTTCTTGGATTACATCCTGAAACTTATATATCCAAGTTCACTCACAGCATATTATCCTTATCCGGAAAAACCATTTCCGATTGTTTATTACGTAGCGCCATTTATAGCAATAGCTTTAGTGGTATTGGTAATTAAGAATTATAAGAATAAGCCAATAGTATTCGGTTCAGGTTTCTATATTGTGAACATATTTCTTTTGTTGCAATTGCTACCAGTAGGCGGAGCTATGATGGCAGAGCGGTATTCTTACTTATGTTCTTTTGGTTTGTTTTTTATTGCAGGCAAAGGCTTATCAGATTTCTGGGGGAATAAAAAAATGGCTGCTTATAAATATCCTGTAATGGCTATAATGATAGGATATGGAGGATATTTGTGTCATGAAACATATCAACGAAACAAGGTATGGAACAGTAGTCGTTTATTGTGGGAGAATGTAATTAAGCAATACAAAAATGTTCCCATTGCATATAATAACCTGGGTTCTTATTTTCAGAAGCATAACCAACTAGATACAGCACTATTAAACTTTAACGAAGCATTACGACTTAAAGCTCAGTTTCCGGAAGCATTAACAAACCGATCAGATATATGGCGCGTAAAAGGCAATTATGTACAGGCTATTGCCGATTGTGACTCTGCTATAGCAACGGATAAAAATTGCACGGAAGCATATATGAACAGGGGAATTGCCTACTGCTTTGTTAATAGGTTCGATGATGCATTGTGCGATTTTACTTTTGTAGTGAAACGGAAAGGTGGACAGGCATCATTATATACTAATAGAGGTAATCTGTATGATATGAAAGGGAAAATAGATTCTGCTTTAGCAGATTATTCTATGGCCGTGCAGTTAGACCCTGAAAATGCAGATGCATACTTTAGCTTGGGCCGAACCGATTACAAATTAAAGAAGTACAAGGATGCAGTTGAGAACCTGACGAGGGCTATTGAATTGCATACTACTGCAAACAATGTATATATCTTTCGTTCTCAATGTTATAAGGAAATGGGTAATAATAAGGCAGCGTTGCAGGATGCAATGACTGCTAAAAATTTGGGTTTACAGATAAACGAAGATTATATTAGCGACCTGAAACAGCATATAGCTGCCGGAAAATGAGTAAGAAAAGCGATAAATACAGGCTGCAACAACCCAGGCCATCTTTTCAGAACGCACCAAAGCGTGGGCAAACTGCTGTAAAAAGGACAACGGAAGCGGAATTAACAGCCGGTGCACTTTCTGGAGATAATAACCTTAAATGGGGTTTATTGCTGGCAGTTATTGTCACAACCTTTTTGTGTTACAGTTATTCGCTGAAGAACCAAATGACCAATTGGGATGATGGGGTGTATGTTACTGAGAATCCCTATATAAAGGTTATGAGTTGGGAGAATGTTAAAGCAATGCTTGACCCAAGAAAAAACATAACGCAGAACTATTATCATCCGCTCACTTTGTTTTCCTTAATGCTTAATTATCATTTTGCTAAGGAAAGCCCAGAACCTTATTACATAACGAACATAGTTATTCACCTGTTAAATACTGCGCTGATCTTCTTTTTTATCATGCAATTGTTAGGCGCAATGGTAAAGCGCAAGTATGGCGATATTAAAGGTATAGTTTGGTTAGCTGCTTTATGTGCATTGTGGCATGGTATACATCCAATGCACGTTGAATCCGTATCGTGGCTGGCTGAAAGAAAGGATGTATTATACCTCTTCTTTTATATCATCGGGCTAATGACATACGTTCAGTATGTTAAGGAAGGCAAGGGGAAATGGCTGATATATACTGCAATCTTTTACCTGCTTTCACTTATTTCAAAACCACTTGCGGTTACATTCCCACTTTCTATTTTTGCATTAGATGTATTGTTGAAACGAGATAAGGAAATGCCTTTCCCTTATTGGAAACTTATAATTGAAAAGGTACCCATCTTTATTTTATCATTTGCTGCAGGTATCGCAGCCTATGTGATGGCTAAAGAAGGGGGATCTATTAGCTCTTTCCATGTATTTACGGTTGTTCAGAGGCTTATGTTCGCATCAGATAATTTTGTGATGTATTTTGCAAAAGCATTTGTACCGACTCATTTATGTTCTTTCATTCCTTACCCAAATACTGACCTTAATGGTGGCTTGCCACTTGAGTATTACCTGGCACCTATAGTAGCAATTCTTCTTCCTGGAATTCCGTTGTACCTATCATACCGTGCTGGTGAAAATTATTTCCGGGTTACGTTATTCGGCTTCGCATATTATTTCTTCAATGTTGTATTTATCCTGCAATTCGTGTCTGCCGGTGCAACCATTATGTCAGAAAGATATAGCTATGCACCTTATATCGGTATTGTATTCATGGTGGTATATTACCTATACGTACTGGTGGATAAATTTCCGAAGTTGAAGGTGCCTGTTATAACTACTGTACTGGCTGCATCTTCGATTTTAGGATACTTATGTTACGATAGAACCAAGGTATGGCACAATACAAAAACACTTTGGCAGGATGTGATAAAGAAATACCCATATCGTATACAAACTTCATACAAGAATCTTGGTAACTATTATGCCGACCTTGGTCCTACGAATCCAGTTTACTACGATAGTGCCTTTACAAACTACGAAACCCTGGTGAAAATAAAAATGGCTGATGCCGGAACCTGGAGCAATATTGCCAATATATACGGACTCAGGGAAAATTTTGATAGCTCCTTAATTGCATACGGAATGGCATTGAAACTTGATAGTACGAGCTTCGACGCTCACCTCGATAGGGCCATTACATATTCTATGATGAAGAAGTATAATGAAGCATTGACAGATTATAATATTGCATATAAACTACAACCAAAGTCAGAGAAACTATTAAATAACAGGGCAAGTACATATTTAAATTGCGGACAATATGTGAACGCAATAAACGACTATACTGCTTTAATTGGTATTAACCCTGATGTGCCCATGAACTTTCTTGACCGTGGTGCGGCTGAATGGGATGCAGGTCAATACCAGTCCGCATTGGCAGATTTCACCTATTATCATAAAATAGATCCGAATAACGGGCAGTGTTTATTTAATCTCGCAGTCACCTATGAGAAATTAAAGGACTTTAAGAACGCATTGACCTATGCACAAATGGCCAAAGATGTAAAGTTCCAGGTAAAAGATGAATACATAAATTTCCTGAAGCAGCAAATAAGTCATCCTTCCAAATAATTATGATTGAAGAAGTAAAGAAATGTGCCAAAGTACTTCGCGAAGGTGGTACTATACTTTACCCTACCGATACTATTTGGGGTATAGGATGTGATGCAACAAATGAAACTGCTGTTCAAAAGGTGTTTGATATTAAACACAGGCCTTCGTCGAAAAGCATGATAATTTTAGTTGCAGAACTACACCAGGTAAGTTTCTATGCTGAAGCTCCGCCGGTTGCGTTAGACCTTGTTGAATATTCAGAATTGCCACTTACCATTATTTATCCTAAAGCCAAAGGCATTGCCAAATCACTTGTTGCGGAAGATGGCAGTATAGCAATACGGGTTGTTAAAGATGATTTTTGCAAAATGTTAATTGATACTTTGCGTAAACCATTAGTGTCGACCTCAGCTAATATTAGCGGAGAGCCTGCGCCGGATAATTTTGACGAAATAAGTGATACTATTAAATCAAGTGTAGATTATGTGGTGAATTATAGACAACACGAAACCAAGAAAAGCACACCATCGCGCATAATTAAAATTGCAATGGATGGTACAATTGAAATGATAAGGAAATGAGCGCAGAAGAAAATACGCATACCACATATATGACAGACGCATTGGTGCATCCTGTTTTTAAGGTTGTATCAGAGGTGGCTGAAGAAATGGGAGTAGAAGCATATGTAGTAGGTGGTTTTGTGCGTGACGCCATTTTATACCGACCATGTAAGGATATTGATATTGTGGTAGTAGGCAAAGGCATAGACCTGGCACTTAATGTAGCAGCAAAATTAGGCGACAGGAAAGTAAATGTATTTAAGTCCTATGGTACGGCACAATTGGTATACGAAGATTATGATATTGAGTTTGTTGGCGCCAGAAGAGAATCATACAACCGCGAATCACGTAAGCCAGTTGTAGAAGATGGAACACTGGAAGATGACCAGAAGCGAAGAGATTTCACAATTAACGCACTTGCCATCGGCCTGAATAAAAAAAACTATGGTACTCTACTAGATCCGTTTGGAGGATTACAGGATATAGAGAAAAGAATTATACGAACACCTTTAGAGCCGGATGTTACATATAGCGATGACCCATTGCGTATGATGCGGGCTATACGTTTCGCAACCCAATTGGATTTTCAGATAGAGTCAAAATCTTTTGAATCGATTTGCAGGAATAAAGAAAGAATAGAAATAATATCGAAGGAGCGGATCGCAGAAGAGTTGAATAAAATTATCCTTGCCGATATTCCATCAATAGGATTTGGTTTGTTATTTGACTGTGGCTTGCTTCACATTGTATTCCCGCAAATGGTGGCATTGCAAGGAGTAGAGATAATTAATGGTATGGGGCATAAGGATAATTTCTATCATACTTTACAGGTATTAGATAATCTTTCACTCCGCACCAAAGACCTTTGGTTGCGTTGGGCCGCTGTATTGCACGATATTGCCAAACCTGCTACCAAACGATTTGACCCTAAGGTGGGATGGACATTTCATGGCCATGAAGATAGGGGAGCTAAGATGGTACCAAGAATATTTGCTGAGCTAAAATTGCCGCAAAATGAAAAGATGAAATACGTGCAGAAAATGGTAATGCTTCATTTACGGCCTATTGTGCTCGCACATGAAACAGTTACCGATTCAGCAGTGCGCAGGCTTTTAGCAGATGCAGGAGACGATATTGATGACCTGATGCTTTTATGCGAAGCCGATATTACAACCAAAGATTTCGGTAAGCAAAAAAAATACTTAAAGAATTTTCAGTTAGTTCGTCAGAAGCTAAAGGAAGTAGAAGAGAAGGATAACCTGCGTAATTGGCAGCCACCTGTTACCGGGCAGGATATAATGGAATACTTTGGTATTGGCCCATCACTGCAAGTGGGTATTATTAAAGATGCCATACGTGAAGGTGTGTTGGATGGAATTATACCTAACCAGCGAGAAGCAGCCTTTAATTATATGATCAAACTGGGAACTGAAATGGGGTTAACCCATATAAGTAAAACGTAATTCACCGATTTTTTACTCCTTTCACCGACCTTACCTTATCCGTTTACTTATCTCTATTATCTTGCCTTGTTTAATTAAAATACTTTTGGTTCACTATGAAAGAAATAAGAACAGAAATACTTATAAATGCCACTCCTGATAAAGTATGGAAGGTGCTTACCAATTTTAATGATTATCCAAACTGGAATCCTTTTCTCAGATGGCTAACGGGCGATGTAGCTGTCAACAAGAAAATTATTGTACGTATTGCCCCACCTGGTTCAAACGCCATGACATTTAAACCAACTATCCTGAAGTTTGACACAAATAAGGAACTGCGATGGTTAGGCCATTTACTTATTCCTGGCCTTTTTGACGGAGAACATATATTTGAGCTTATTGATAACCAGAATGGCACAACTACCTTCATTCAGCGTGAGCAATTCAGTGGTATTCTTATGCCACTATTTAAAAAAATGCTCGAGGTGAATACAAAGCAAGGGTACGAAGAGATGAACCTTAAACTGAAAGAAAAAGCAGAGCAACAATAAAAAAGGGGAAGCATTTGCCTCCCCTTTTTATAAAGTTTCTAAACTTTATTTATTACCGCAATCTTTCGATTTGCATTTTTCATGCGAACACTTGCCTTTATTGCAACTGCCATTTGTGCAGCAGCTTTTATCGCATTTGCATTTTGTAGTACATGCTGAACAACAAGTTGTTTTATCTTTATTATTATTAGTTGCACCACCCTGTGCAAGAGCAGACAATGCCATAAGCATAGCTGAACTTGCTATTACAATTTTACGTTTCATAATATTATGTTTTACAATTTGAAAATACTTTAATTGGCCCGCACATTGGCGGAATTATCCTATTAGAAAGGGAGTATTTTCAGGAGGCTGCCAGCAATTATTTATATAGGCAGAAATATAAGATTGATTATTGGAAACCGGATAAATAAGAAGTTCATGACTTGGAAAATTCATCGCATTTTTATCTGATACAATGAAACCAATGCAGCAAGCATATTGCCCTAATGGGTTGCATGACATTTCTCCGCACATACCTTTTACCGGCTTTGCTGTTTTCTTTGGGGCATGATTCATACAACATGATTTCATGCACGTAGCAGTTTCCTTAACCGGTTTAACCAATGACAAAGCAGGTCGAACCGTTAGAAACGAGAAAAATATTAAAAGAAATCGAGCTGTCGTTTTCATGATTTCAAAATTAGGCATGAAATAGCGTATTGGGATAAAGATTAACAATCTTTAACAGCTATATGTGTTGGTAAACAGCTTATTAATGAGCTTCCAGCCAGTTCTTTCCTACGCCAATATTAACATCTACGGGCACATCAAGTTTTATGGCGTTCCTCATTTTATCTTTTACCATTGGCTTTAATATATCCATTTCTTCCGGGTAGGCGTCAAAAACTAATTCGTCATGCACAGTAAGAATCATTTTGGAACGGAGATTCAATTTCTTGATCTCATTGTGAATATTTATCATGGCAATCTTAAGCAGGTCCGCTGCTGAGCCTTGTATAGGTGCATTAATAGCGTTGCGTTCAGCAAATCCACGTACCGCATAATTACGGGAGTTTATATCCGGTAAATACCTCTTTCTTCCCATTAATGTTTCTACATACCCTTTTTCCCTAGCCGAAACGATGCTCTTATCCATATAAGCTTTTACTGAAGCATATTGTGTAAAGTACTGATTAATAATTTCAGAAGCTTCTTTTCTTGGAATGCCTAATCGTTGAGATAATCCAAATGGAGAAATACCGTATATGATACCGAAATTCACTGTCTTGGCATTTCTGCGCATTTCACTGGTAACAACCTCCATGGCAACATTATAAATTCTTGCAGCGGTTGCAGAATGTATATCATAGTTCTGTTTGAAGGCTTCTATCATTGCCGTATCTCCGCTTAAGGATGCTATTATTCGGAGTTCGATCTGTGAATAATCGGCCGAAAGAAGTACTTTATTTTCATCGCCTGCAATAAAGGCTTTCCGGATTTCACGGCCACGTTCGGTACGAATAGGTATGTTCTGAAGGTTAGGGTCTTCTGAACTTAACCTTCCTGTAACAGCAACAACCTGGTTGAATGTAGTGTGAACCCTGCCTGTCTTTGCATTTACTAACAATGGAAGAGCATCAACATAAGTGTTTTTCAGTTTTTGCAATTCACGGTAATCCAATATTTTATTTATCACCGGATGTGCTTCTGCTAACTCTGTTAATACCTCTTCACTGGTTGAGTACTGGCCTGTTTTGGTCTTTTTCGCTTTATCGGATATCTTCATTTTCTCAAACAATACCTCTCCTACCTGTTTTGGCGAATCAATATTGAATTCATGGCCTGCAATGGCTTGTATATCTTTTTTCAGGTTATCTATATCATTTTGTAATTCACCTGAGATTTCCTTTAAAGCATTCTTGTCTACTTTTATGCCAAGCAATTCCATTTCGGCTAAAACCCTTTCAAGTGGAATTTCTACTTCATCAAATAAACGTTTCGCCCCAACTTCATCTAATTTAGCGTTCAAAGCATCATGTAACCTGAAAAGTACATCGGCACGTTCACAGCATATTTTCATTATCTGGTCGTTCGATATCATGTCCATGCTATACTGCTCCTTTAAAGGCTTGCGCGTTTCAGCGCCAAATTCTGTAATGCCAATATTTAAAACAGTTGATGCAATATCAGGGATAGAATGATTGCTTTCAGGGCGTACCAGGAAATGGGCAATAAGAACGTCAAAGAAATTCCCTTCAATAGTTAAGTTCTTATCAGCAAAAAACTTAATGCACTTCTTAATGTCGTAGCCTGTTTTAAGATTGGTATTTTCAAAAATACTTTTCAGCTGAGACCAATTAGTCTTATCATTTATCTCAATGAAATATGCTTGCCCTTCTTCGTTGCTGAAAGCCATTCCAAGGCACTGTCCATTTTGCAATGCAATATAAAACGCTAACCTTTTATCAGCCTGTAATTTACTTTGCAAGGCTTCAATGCTTTCTACCATTTCATATTTTCCGGTAATGGGTAATGCACCAATTATTGTTTCAGTTGTAGGTGATTCATTACCTTCAAGCCCTTCAACAATAATTGTTTCTGATATTGTTACATTACTAACCGTAACTGAATTAGTACTTTCCCCGGGAAAGAAATCGCGCATAGCCCTGGCGGTGAAAGTTTTAAATTCAAGTTCATTGAATACTTCCAGCAGGGCTTGTTTGTCGGGCGTTCCTAATTGCATTTCATCCAGGCTGAAAGGCAGTTGAACATCGCAAATAATGGTTGCCAGTATTTTTGATGAAACTGCCATTTCTTTATTCATCTCCACCTTTTCGCGCAACTTGCCTTTCAATTTATCTGTATTTGCCAAAACGTTTTCAACGCTTCCGAAATCTTTTACCAACTGCATAGCAGTTTTTTCACCAACCCCCGGAATACCCGGAATATTGTCTACCGCGTCACCCATCAAACCAAGTATATCTATAACCTGTTTTGTGTTTTGAATACCATATTTATCGCATATTTCTTTTATGCCAAGAACTTCAGCAGGTTTCCCTTTGTTAGAAGGCTTGTATATACGCACATGCTCTGTAACTAATTGACCATAGTCTTTATCAGGAGTCATCATATATACCTCATACCCTTCCTTTTCAGCTTCTACCGAAAGGGTTCCTATAATATCATCCGCTTCATAGCCATCTTTAAGGAGTACAGGTATCTTAAATGCTTCTGCAATTTTAACTACGTAAGGAACTGATTTAATAATATCCTCCGGTGTTTCAGCGCGGTTGGCTTTATATTCTGCATGCATTTCATGACGAACCGTAGGGGCATGAGTATCAAATACTATTGCCATGTGTGTTGGTTTTTCTTTTTCAAATACTTCAAATAAAGTATTTGTAAAACCAAACATGGTTGAGGTGTTCAACCCTTTTGAAGTTACGCGTGGATTAGAGCTGAAAGCAAAATATGCTCTGTATACCAATGCCATAGCATCGAGTAAAAACAGTTTTTTAGGATGGTCGGGTGTCATGTTGGGAATCTATTATATACAAAAGAAAGAAAATTTATCTGATATATCAATTTATAAGCCACGGCGGTGAATAAAAATAATATTGTAGGGTACAATGAGGGTTTCTATTTATGTAGATTTGTTGAATATACTTGTGAATATGAAAAGGATTTTTGCATTGGTTTTTATACTTGTTGCTTTTATTGGCTTCGGACAGGATCTGAAGAAAATAACTAAAACATTTAAAACGCCGGATGGTTGGAGTGGGGAACTTGTAAAGGATACTACTTATGTTCCCATGTTTGGAAAGAAGGCTATTGCAATGTGGAAATTCGAATGCAAGAAAAAGAAATTGCAACCTGTTGAGTTCTATATATTCGAATTCAATCATGAAGACTCTGCAAGAATGGAAAATAAGGCAATGATGTATTATGCCACATCGAATTGTTTGGTTTCATCAAATGAAGATATTAGGCAGAATAGCTTGAATTTTATAAGAGAGAATTATTATTTTGCCGAGAAAATGTGTCCGTGCTATACAACAGGTTCTATGGAATGCCGGACAATGGTACGGTCAATAAATGAATGGATAAATAATAAAGATAAATCTAAAGAGTTTTAATAACAATGAAAGCATTTATAATAAGTTTGTTGTTGTTTACGCTCTTTGCATTTAAAGGTGAAAAGAAGGACAATTCAAAAAGACAACCTTGCCTTACTAATCTTGATGGCAAAGGATATTCATACTATGTAAATAACAGATCTGATTTAGCTTTCTATTTTATTTTTTATTGCGAAGGTGATTCATTACGTGGAGCGATTTTGGGGCCTAATATTCAAAATCCTTCGGTGAGTTTATATTTTCGCACGGTTGTGAATAATGTAAAAATTGAAAAGGACACAGTAAGTTTCAATTTTATTCAAGGCCAATTATATACGAGTCCGTTTACATTAAGCTCGTATAAGAACTATGGCGGCCCTCTTTCAGTTGGGTTTGCGCAGGAAAGATTGTATTACAAGGGGATCATGAAAGGGGATGGAATGATGAACCTGAAGTGCCAGAATAAGGATTATGCATGCAGTGTAGATTCTATAGTATTTAGGAAAATCAAGTAAGAAAAGATAGAGTCAGATAAATGCAGACAGAAATATACGGACATAGAGGAGCAAGAGGCGTTCTGCCAGAAAATACCATAGAAGGTTTTTTATATGCTACAAGTTTAGGTATATATGGAATTGAGATGGACGTGGTTATATCGAAAGATAAAAAAGTGGTGGTTTCTCACGAACCCTGGATGAATCCTAAAACCTGTACAAAACCTGATAATTCTAAAGTGAGTTTTCTTCGCCGTAAAAACCTGTATAAGATGAATTATGATGCTATCCGGCAGTATGATTGCGGCCTGCGGGGTAATATTGATTTTCCTGAACAAAAAAAGCAAGCAGCGTATAAACCATTATTAGGTGAAGTAATAGAAAAGGTTGAAACTTACTTAAAGAATAATAAACTGCCGCCAATAGTTTACAATATCGAGATAAAAAGCAAATGGGTAAACGATCATGAATTGCATCCGCCACCCGATGAATTTGTTGAACTGATTCTGGATGTATTAAAACCTTTTAAAATAAATGACCGGGTATTATTGCAGTCATTTGATATGCGGCCTTTAAATGTATTGCATGAAAAAAAAACAGGTTGCAAAATAGGAATGCTGATCAAGAATCCGCAATTTTTAAAATTGCGCATGAGCACACTTACGTTTACACCTGATACCTGTGGAATATATTACAAATATGCTTCTGAAAAATGGATCAACCGAATTCATGAACTCGGAATGAAAGCCCTGATATGGACAGAAAATGAAAAGACAGACATGAAAGAGCATATTTCTATGGGAATTGATGGGATTATTACCGATTTTCCTGCCAAGGCTATTGAAGTAATGTCTGAATGGACGAAATAAAAGTATCTTATCTTTGTTTCTTTTAATAAAACTATGCAAAACAAACTCAAATCATGGCAACCGCATTTAATAGCGATTGGCCTCTTTATCCTTGTTCCGGTAATTTATTTCTGGCCAATACTACAGGGTAAGGTTTTAGCTCAAAGTGATATTACCAATTTCCTCGGCGTATCGAAAGAGTTATTTGATTTCCGCCAGCGTTTTCATAGTGAAGCACTTTGGACAAACTCGATGTTCGGAGGTATGCCAAGTTACCAGGTATCTGCATACTATACTGCTGACTTGATGATGTATGTTTTCAAGGTTTTGGTAGCTATTCTTCCTATGCCAATCAGCACCGTATTTCTTTCAAGTATATGTTTTTATGTACTTTTAAATGTGCTTAAAGTTGATTCCTGGGTTGCTATTCTTGGGTCATTTGGCTATTCTTTTTCATCTTTCTTTTTTATTATTCTCACTGCAGGACATAACTCCGAGGCTAATGCATGCGCTTTTATGCCGCTTGTACTTGCCGGGGTAGTAATGGCTTTTAATGGGAAACGTGTTGCGGGTACTGTTCTTACAGCATTTGCTTTAGCAATGGAATTATATGCCAGTCATATTCAAATTACCTATTACCTTTTCATGGCAATAGGAGTATATGCTATTGCACAACTTGTTACGGCTATCAGGGAAAAACAATTGGTTGGTTATTTTAAAACAGCAGGCATGCTTTTAATAGCTACTGTTTTTGCAGTTGGAACAAATATTACCAGCCTTTGGCTGACTTATGAATACGGTAAATACTCTTCACGAGGTAAATCGGAATTAACACTTAATCATGAAAATAAATCAAGCGGCCTTACAGAAGAATATGCTACGCAATGGTGTTACGGGGTAGGTGAGAGTATGACTTTACTAATTCCTGATTTTAAAGGTGGCGCATCAGAATATTTAGGACAGCTACCTACCCAGCCAAGGGACTTGGATGAGCAACAAACACAGATATATCAAGGCTATTCTCAATATTTCGGTGATCAACCATTCACATCTGGCCCAGTATATGTTGGCGCCATTATATGCTTCTTCGCATTGATCGGAATGTTCCTTATTAAAGGTTCATTAAAATGGTTTCTTTTGGTTACCACAGCTCTTTCTATAGTTTTATCGTGGGGGCACAGCCCTGCGCTTATTGTAGGCACCAGCATTTACGATTTCTTTTTTAATTACTTTCCGGCATTTAATAATTTCAGGGCTGTATCAATGATTTTAGTGCTTGCTGAAATGACTCTTCCTATGCTTGCAGCGCTTGCATTAGACAAGCTGGTGAAGGATAAAGACTTTATGAACGAGAGCATTCCGGTAAAGTTCTTCAAGAACATGACTGGGAAGAGAATCTTCTTTATTTCACTTGGACTAACTGGAGGTTTTGCTTTATTATGTTACATAACACCTACAACATTTACTGATTTTCAAACTCAATCCCAGAATAATGAGTTGGTACAAAAATTTGTACAAGGAGCCAAAGTTAGTGAAGCACAAGCTGAACAATATCTTGGTAATGTTTTCTCGGCTGTGGCCGAAACTCGCAAAAAACTGTTTACCGGCGATGCAGGACGTACCTTGATATTCGTTATACTATCTGCCGGACTTGTATGGTTATATACAAAAAAGATGATCAACCGTAATTGGTTTGTGGGCGTACTTCTCTTTTTTGTGGTATGGGATTTAAGCCAGGTAGACTGGCGATATCTCAACCATGGCAGGGAGCATTGGACAAGCAAAAAAAATGCACAGGTGCCGTATGAAAAGGATCCGGCTGATGAAGAAATATTAAAAGATACTTCGCTCGATTACCGTGTGTATAATCAAACTATGCGCCCTGACCAGGATAGCCGTACCTCGTATTTTCATAAATCAATTGGAGGTTATAGCGGCGTTAAAATGAAACGCTATGATGAAATGTTGCAGTATACCGGCTTGTTATCTAACCAGATAACAAGAGAAAATATAGGGGTGCTTAATATGCTCAATACAAAATATATTATTGCGCCGGGTCCGGGAGGGAAAGAAAATGTTGCTGAGAAAAACCCGGATGCCTTGGGCAATGCATGGTTTGTAAATAACTATAAAATTGTAGCAGATGCAGATTCAGAAATAATAGGCCTGACACATTTTAATCCGAAGCATGTTGTGCTCGTTGATGCCAGGTTCAGTAGCTATGTTAAAGATCTTACACCATCAGGCGATACAACTGGAACTATTACTATGAAATCATACGAGCCAAACGACCTGCTGTATACTTCACAATCGACGACACAGAAACTAGCAGTGTTCTCCGAGATATATTACAAGGACGGATGGGATGCATATATCGATGGTAAACCTTCAGACTATATACGTGCAAATTACATTTTACGAGCTATGATTATTCCTGCCGGAACACATACTATAGAATTTAAGTTCGAACCAAGATCATATGCTATTGGTGAAAAAATTTCATTGGCTAGCTCACTGGTTATATTGTTAAGTTGCTTCGGTTTATTATTTGTAGAGTTCAGGAAGAAGTCAACTGAATAGGAATGAAAAAGGTTCTCATTATTACCTATTACTGGCCACCAAGTGGCGGGGCCGGTGTACAGCGATGGCTGAAATTTGTAAAATACCTGCGTGAATTTGGGTGGGAACCAATTGTATATACAGCTTCAAACCCTGAATCTCCTACTAATGACGATTCTTTGCAAAAGGATATACCAAAGGACCTAAAAGTTTTAAAGACAGAAATATGGGAGCCATATCTTTTCTATAAAAAGTTAATGGGGCAAAAGAGGCATGAAAAAATTAATGCTGCCTTCCTTACAGAGTCTAAGAAACCGAAGCGGTTTGAACAACTCGCGGTCTGGGTTCGTGGTAATTTTTTTATACCTGATGCTAGGAAATTCTGGATAAAACCATCAGCAAAATATTTAATAGAATACCTGAAAAAGAATCCAGTAGATGCAATGGTATCAACAGGGCCACCCCATAGTATGCATCTTATAGCAAAAGCTGTGAAAGAAAAAACAAACATTCCTTGGATGGCTGATTTCAGAGATCCCTGGACTGAAATAGATTTTTATTCAAAGCTAAGGCTAACTTCAATGGCAGATAGCAAGCATAAAAAACTTGAACTTGAAGTATTGAATAAAGCTGAAATAATATGTGGTATCGGATGGAATTTGTTAGATGGACTTGAAAATATTTTTAAAAAAAATGTGCGTCGAAAATATACCGATGAAATGCATGCAAAGTTCAAGTTTATTCCAAATGGTTTTGATCTGGAAGACTATGATAGCATAGGCGAGGTTCAACTTGATAAAAAGTTTACAATGGCACATATAGGTATGCTTGATAAAACAAGGAACCATCCTGCCTTATGGAAAGCTTTGGCAGAGTTGATAAATGAAAACCCTGCATTTGCAGCTGATCTTGAAATAAAATTTGTGGGTAAGGTGGATATTGCTGTTCAGGAAGATATTGAACGTTATAAGCTTTCCTCTTATATAAATAAAATAGCCTATTTGTCCCATCAGGAAGTAACTGTTGTACAGAAAAAAGCTCAGGTACTTATGTTGTTTATCAACCGAACACCCAATGCAATGGGGATCGTTACCGGTAAATTATTTGAATATATAGCTGCTCGTCGCCCGATTTTATGTATTGGCATTGAAGGAGGTGACGCCACTAGAATAATAAATGAAACTAAAACCGGCCTTTTTGCAGACTTTGATGATATTGGAGCCATGAAAGAAAATATACTTTATTTCTATACACAGTATAAACATGGGAATCTTGCCAGTGAAGGAGTGAATATTGAGAGGTATTCTCGTAAATCGCTAACTAGAGAAGTGGCTAATGCGCTGAATTCCATTACATTAAAATAAATTTGCTTTTCAATCCAATAAATTGAATTTATGGCCTTTCATGGCCACATTTCGCTTTAAAGAAGCGTTAAAATGTGTAAATTTGCCATCCTATTTAAGACCTTATGGATAAGCATTCATATCTCAGTAACTCCGATCCAGGAACTATTGATGATCTATACAAGAATTATTTACAGGATAATTCTTCAGTTGATATATCGTGGCAAAAGTTTTTCGAAGGATTTGATTTTGCCCGCAAAAATTATTCAGACCTTTCAGGAACTGAACAGGTACCTGAACAAGTACGCAAGGAATTTGCAGTTTTAAACCTGATAAACCTTTATCGTTCTTCAGGGCATTTGTTTACCAAAACAAACCCGGTCCGCGAACGCAGAAAATATTATCCTTCACTGGATGAAATAGAACTTATTGGCCTTAGTCAATCTGACTTAGATACTGTTTTTCAAGCCGGTCATGAGATTGGGTTAGGCGCTTCAAAGCTCTTGGATATTATAGCTTTTCTTAAACAAACCTATTGCCAGTCGATTGGTGTAGAGTATACACATATTCGTAACCAGAAGGTGGTAAAATGGCTGCAGGATAAAATGGAGTCGACCCGCAATGTGCCAAACTTTACTGAGGAGCAAAAGCGCGAAATATTACAGGACATAAGTAAGGCGGTTGTATTTGAAAATTTTCTTCATACCAAATTTGTTGGTGAGAAAAGGTTTTCACTTGAAGGTGTGGAATCTCTCATTCCGGCTATTAATGGGGTTATTCAAAAGGGTGCAGCATTAGGCATACAGGAGTTTGTAATTGGAATGGCCCACCGTGGCAGGTTAAATATGCTTGCCAACATTTTCAAGAAAACATACGAAGATATTTTTAATGAGTTTGAAGGAAAGGAATTTGACGCAGATGCGCTTTTCGGTGGCGATGTAAAATATCACCTTGGTTATTCAGCAAACGTTGTTACTCGCGATGGTAACAAAGTTCACCTAAGCCTTACGCCAAATCCTTCACACTTAGAAACAGTTGACCCGGTTACAGAAGGCATTACCCGTGCAAAACTTGAACAGACCTATAATAAAGATTATAACAAGGTTGTTACCATACTTATACATGGAGATGCTGCAATAGCAGGCCAGGGGGTAGTTTATGAAACTATTCAGATGGCAAAACTCGATGCATATCGCACAGGCGGAACCATACACGTGGTGACTAATAACCAGATTGGTTTTACAACAAACTATGTTGATGCGCGCAGCAGTACTTATTGTACCGACGTTGCTAAGGTTATTTTATCACCTGTGTTCCATGTGAATGCTGATGATGTTGAGGCAGTAGTACAAACCGTAATGCTGGCAATAGAGTTCCGCCAAACCTTTCACCGTGACGTGTTTATAGATTTATTAGGCTATCGTAAATATGGCCATAACGAAGGTGACGAGCCTCGTTTTACCCAGCCATTGCTTTATAAAGCAATTGCGGCCCATGAAGATCCACGTAAAATATATTTGGAGAAACTGGAAAGTGAAGGAGTTGTAAATGATGCCGACCTGAAAAAGATAGAAGATGAGTTTAAAGAAACCTTGCAGGAAAGGTTGAATGAATCAAAACAAATTCGTAAAACCAAAGTAACCTCATTTCTTGAGGGGGTATGGAAAGGAATACGTATAGCGGAAGACAAAGATTTTGATAAGTCACCTGATACTTCAGTAGATAAGAAATTGCTGCTTGACATAGGTCAGAAACTCACGGACCTCCCTAAGGATAAAAATTTCTTTAATAAGATAGTGAAATTGCAGGGCGACCGTAAAACTATGCTGCAAGGCGAAGGTGCGGTTGATTGGGGAATGGGTGAATTATTAGCCTATGGAACACTTGTAAATGAAGGTTACCCTATACGGTTTACAGGTCAGGATGTTGAAAGGGGAACATTTTCTCATCGTCATGCCGTGCTGACTATTACGGATTCTGAGGAGCAATATATACCGCTTGCTCACATAAGCGATAAACAGGCAAATTTTGTTATTCATAATTCCCATCTTTCGGAATATGCTGTATTGGGTTTTGAATATGGTTATGCCATGTCATCGCCGCAAACACTGACTATTTGGGAAGCGCAGTTTGGTGATTTTGCTAATGGCGCCCAAATTATTATTGACCAGTACTTGAGTAGTGCAGAGGATAAATGGAGAAGGATGAATGGCATTTGTCTCTTGCTTCCACATGGATACGAAGGCCAGGGAGCAGAACACTCGAGTGCACGTATGGAACGTTTTTTGATGTTGTGTGCTGAAAATAATATGTATGTTATTGACCCTACTACTCCTGCAAATCTTTTCCATGCACTTCGCAGGCAGTTACATGCACCGTATCGTAAGCCATTGATCGTATTCACACCAAAAAGTTTGTTGCGTCATCCTAAATGCGTCTCTAAAATATCTGATTTCACTAAAGGGGGCTTCCAGGAGATTATAGACGATGGAAATACTTCTGCAACACGACTTGTATTCTGTACCGGAAAGGTTTATTATGACTTGTTAGAAGCGAAAGAAAAAGAAGGAAATGAAGATGTTGCTTTAATACGTATGGAGCAATTATATCCTTTCCCGCGTAAACAGTTTGCAGCTATATTGACCAAGTATAAAAAGGCGAAAGAATATATCTGGGTTCAGGAAGAACCTGAAAATATGGGCGCATGGTTATACATGACCCGTATGGTAAATGAAGTGAAATTAAAATGCGTATCACGGCCTGAAAGTGCAAGCCCTGCAACAGGTTCAAAGAAATTAAGCGAGAAAGAAAAGAACACTATTCTTGATACTATCTTTGGAAAAGTATTGGTAAAATAATTGTATTGTAATTTAATATTGAACTATGATCTTAGAACTTAAAGTACCAAGCCCGGGAGAATCAATTACTGAAGTACAGATTGCACGGTGGTTGAAAAAAGATGGCGATTATGTGCAGAAAGAAGAGGAAGTGTGTGAAATAGATTCAGATAAGGCAACCCTTACTATAAACAGTGAACAGGCAGGACAGATAAAGATATTGGCTAAGGACGGCGATACTGTAAAGGTAGGTAGCATTATAGCAAAAGTTGATACCGATGCAAAAGCACCTGCTGTAACTGAAAAACCTGCTTCTGCGACAAATGGCAAAGCAAAAGAAGCGGCACCAGTGGCGGCTAAGGCTGCTGCTGCACCTGTAAAAGTAACTCAGGAACAAACTTCATACGCTTCAGGTACTCCTTCACCTGCTGCTAAAAAGATGATGGCAGAAAGTAATATTCCTGCAGTTAACGGCACTGGTAAGGGTGGAAGAGTTACCAAATCAGATGTTGTAAATGCATTGGCAAAAGGATTTACAGTTGAGAATAATACTCCTTTTCAGGGAGCCCGTGATGATGACAGGCAGAAGATGACTGCCTTGCGTAAGAAACTTTCACAACGTTTGGTTGCAGTAAAAAATACCACTGCTATGCTGACTACCTTCAACGAAGTAGATATGAGCGCAATACTTGCTTTACGTGAAAAATACGGCAAGAAATTTGAAGAAAAATACGGATTCCGTTTAGGTTTTATGTCATTCTTTACCAAAGCAGTTACTGAAGCACTTGCGGCTTTCCCTGCTGTAAATGCAATGATTGATGGAGAAGAAATAGTGTATCATAATTATGCTGATGTGGGTGTTGCTGTAAGTGCACCAAAAGGTTTAGTAGTTCCTGTGTTGCGTAATGCTGAAATGATGAGCCTTGCACAAATTGAAGGTAAAATAAAGGAACTTGCTTTAAAGGCGCGTGATAATAAATTATCACTTGAAGAAATGAGTGGTGGTACATTCACGATTACTAACGGTGGTGTATTTGGTTCATTAATGTCTACACCGATTATTAACCCACCACAAAGTGCTATACTTGGTATGCATAATGTAGTTGATAGGCCAGTGGCTGTAAAGGGTAAAGTAGAGATACACCCAATGATGTACATTGCACTTTCATACGATCACCGCATTATTGATGGAAGAGAGTCTGTTAGCTTTTTAGTAAAAGTAAAACAAGGTCTTGAAGACCCTACACGTTTACTGTTTGGCAACAAAGACCCATCTGAGGTGTTATTAGGTTTGTAAAACTTGTACCATGGCTGATATAAAATACCCTGAAGGCGGCTTCAAATCATTTGAAGAATTTTACCCCTTCTACTTGAGTGAGCATTCCGAAGTTGTTTGCCGCACCCTGCATTTTATAGGTACCTGGTTAGGACTTATATACTTAATTGTAGTGCTTACTACTTTCGAAAATAAATGGTGGGCATTTGCTGCACCGTTATGGGGATATGGTTTTGGCTTTGCAGGACATTTCTTTTTCGAGCATAACAGGCCTGCTACATTTAAAAATCCTTTTTACAGTTTTGCTTCCGATATACGCATGTTCTTCGAATTGCTTACCGGAAAAATTAAGTTTAAGAGCTAAAGAACTCTGTGTAACTCTGTTTTCTCCGTGTACTCTGTGTTGGAAATTTAAAACAGAGATTCACAGAGAATTAAACTGTTTCCAGTTGCTTCTCTTCTTTTTTATGATTTGCAATAGCAACTTGTTGCGCCACATTTTTAGCTAACTCCATAAAGGCAATTGCTTGTGGGGTATCTTTTTGTAATACTGCCGGATGGCCTGCATCGCCTGCTTCACAAATGCTTTGCACCAATGGTATTTGCCCCAGGAAAGGAACGTTTAATTCATCGGCAAGGTTCTTGGCACCGTCTTTTCCGAATATGTAATATTTGTTGTTGGGTAGTTCAGCAGGGGTGAAGTATGCCATGTTCTCAACTATACCCAATACAGGTACATTAATATCTTTATGTGCAAACATGGTAGTCGCTTTACGTACATCAAGCAATGCAATGTTTTGTGGAGTGCTTACCACAACTGCCCCGGTAACCGATGCAGTTGAAACCAGTGAAAGCTGGATATCACCTGTTCCCGGAGGGAGATCGATGAATAAATAATCGAGTTCGCCCCATGCAGCATCGTTAATCAGTTGCTGGAATGCTTTTGATGCCATCGGGCCTCTCCATACTACTGCTTGCGCATTGGTCACAAAAAAACCGATAGAAAGCAATTTCACACCGTAGTTCTCTACAGGTATCATATAGGTCTTGCCATTAATGTCTTCCAGTAAAGGCTTTTCATCAGTTACATCAAACATCATCGGTACTGAGGGGCCATAAATATCTGCATCAAGCAGACCCACTTTTCCGCCCTGCATAGCTAACGCCACTGCCAGGTTTGCCGCCACGGTTGATTTTCCTACACCACCTTTACCTGACGCTACTGCAATAATGTTTTTCACTGCCGGCAAAGCTGCGCTTTTGCTTGTTCTTTTAGATGTTACTTTGGCACTCATGGTCACATTTACTTCTGCTTCTTTATCTACATAGTAAATGATGGCGTTCACACTTGCCTTATGGATCATTTCTTTCATAGGGCAAGCGGGGGTTGTTAGCACTACGGTAAAACTTACTTTTTTACCATCTACCACAACATTCTGCACCATGCCAAGGGTAACTATATCTTTATCGAAATCCGGATCGATTACGTTTTTAAGCGCTTCCAGAACTTGTTCTTTGGTTATCATATATTGGAATTTGACGTAAAGTTATGCATTTTTAAGCCTCGAATGTCTCTTCTTTTTGTGTGTTAATATTCAACTAACCCTTATGAAGATAGCTTTTTACCAAAAGAGTTATCTTTCCACCATTGCTCAGCCTCATCCCATAGATCTATTATTTCTTTAGCTCTATTAAGGTAAATATTTTCCGAGTATTGGCTTTGATCGTAATCAAACCAATAATCTTTTTTATGTTTCAAGCTACCTAGTCTATGCCTTAGGTCTACATCATGCGCTGTACATTTAGTAGGAGGAATATCTTGTCCCCAGGAAGTTATTATACCATCCGGGCCACAATTGGAAATTTCAACGGCAAGTTTCGTGTCATCTAAACTATGCTGAATAGTGAGTAAATCAATTCTATCAGACTGGAGCCTTCTAAAATGAGGGAAAGCGCCCCTAAATCCATTTCTACGCAAAAAGGGAATGGTAATAGCCTCGAGGGCATCATCCATCTTTTTTCTTTGTTCTCTTCTGCCTAAATGCATAATTAATTGTAGCTATTAAAGTTTCAATAAGTTATCCGGTACTAATAAATGGAATTCTAAAGTTTAAGTTCTATTGCCGGATCCCAAAACACTTTATTGAAATTCTGAACTTTATCTTTCTTCACCTTAATACCCTCTTTTGCAAGCATTTGCTCCATAAGTTTAGGGTGCCCGAAATGATGCTTGCCCGATAACATACCCAGGCGGTTTACCACACGATGTGCAGGAACGGTAGGCTTTTTACCATGAGCCTGGTTCATTGCCCAACCCACCAAGCGAGATGATTGCGCAGAACCCAGGTACTTGGCAATCGCTCCATAGCTGGTAACCCTGCCCTTAGGTACATGGCGGACCACTTCATATATCATTTCGTAAAACTCACTCATTGCATTAACAGTTTACACAAATTTATGTTTTTTTAAATGTATGTATTTTGCAAACTAAATGTATTTTGCGTTAGGGATAGCAGCGGATAGCCCGACCCGAAGGGGAACGCCCAAAAGTAATAATGACTTTGCCTTTGTATTGATAATCTGAGTAAATTTGAAAAGCAGATAAAACCTATGGACGATATAGCAGTCAATGATTTTAATTACCTGCAGCAATATGCTGATATCATTTCGCGCGAAGACTTCTGGAATGATGTAATTATCCAGTTAAATAAGGACCTGGGTAAAGAGTTTGCTATAAATGTGCCATTCTCTAACCTTAAAGGAGAACGTGCGGCAGAACTGATCGTAAATGAATTGATAAAGTATTTGCCCTCTGTTACTCCGGAACTTTCTGAGATATTATACCGTATGGACGTATCGGAAAAGCAAGTGGATTCATTTAAAGAACTACCAACCGATATATATTACCGCTGCCTGGGCGAGGTAATAGTAAAACGAATTGTGTTAAAGGTAATTACCCGCAAAATGTATTCCTCCAAAAAGATAGATTAGTGTCGGCATCAGTTATACTTATTTGCCTTATCTGTTATTTCGCGGTGTTAATGACTGTTTCCTATATTACGGGTCGCAACAGTACCAACGAAGGTTTTTTCCTGGCTAACCGCAAATCTCCCTGGTATCTAATTGCTTTTGGAATGATAGGTTCTTCCATTTCAGGAGTGACTTTTATTTCCGTTCCGGGTGCAGTTAAAGCTGGTGGGTTTTCCTATTACGAAGTTGTACTCGGTTACATTTTGGGTTACTGGATAATTGCTTGGGTATTAATGCCGGTGTTCTATCGCATGCAACTTACCTCTATCTATACCTATTTAGAAGAACGTTTCGGGAAACTCGGATATAAAACAGGTGCTTCTTATTTTCTGCTTTCACGTATTATTGGTGCATCATTCAGGATATATGTAGCTGTGGATGTTTTACAGAGTTGCATCTTTAATCAATGGAACGTGCCTTTCGTAGTAAGTGCATCACTAATAGTATTACTTATTTGGCTTTATACCCGCAGTGGCGGTATGAAAACAATTATATGGACTGACGCTTTGCAAACTTTCTTTTTATTAGCTGCACTCGTAGGTAGTATTTTCCTGATATCGCAATCACTTCACCTGCATATTGCCGATCTTGCTTCAACTGTGGCCGCATCGCCCTATTCTAAAATGTTTTATTGGGATTATAACAGCAAACTATTTTTCTTCAAACAATTCTTTGCCGGGGTATTCATTGCTATTGCCATGACGGGACTCGACCAGGACATGATGCAGAAAAACCTTACCTGCAAAACCTTAGGAGAATCGCAAAAGAATATTTTTTGGTTTAGTATTGTTCAGGCTATTGTTGTGTTTATGTTCCTTGCCTTAGGTACATTACTCTATGCTTTTGCTGAGGCAAAAAATATCCCAATCCCGGCTAAATCAGACAGCCTTTACCCTATACTGGCAACTCAAGGTTATTTTGGAACGATCGTGGCCTTCCTTTTTGTAATGGGCATTACCGCAGCGTCATTCGCCAGTGCTGATTCGGCGCTTACAGCACTTACCACATCATTTTGCGTAGATATACTGGATATAAAAGAGAAAGAAAAAGAACAACAGGAGAGAACACGTAAGAATATTCACATATTAATGGCCGTAACACTCATTGTTGTAATAGTAATTTATCGCCTGATCAATAATCAAGCTATCGTTAACGATGTATTTAAAGTAGCAGGATACACCTATGGCCCCTTATTAGGTTTGTACTCATTTGGCCTGTTAACCAAAATAAAAGCCAATGACAAGTGGATACCTATTGTTTGTATTCTATCTCCTATGCTCTGCTACCTGCTTGATAACCATTCTAAAGCATGGTTCAACGGTTACCAGTTTGGCTTTGAATTGCTTATTTTGAATGCTTTGATTACATTTACAGGGCTTTTACTATCTGCCACAAGTGCAGAAAAAGCCCATGAGTAAGACAATAAACATATTATCGATCGACGGTGGTGGTATTCGCGGAATACTACCTGCAACTTTTTTATCTGCTTTAGAAACCAGATTGCAGCAGGCTAAGAATGATCCTAATGTTCGTCTTGCTGATTTTTTTGATCTTATTACAGGAACAAGCACGGGTGGCTTACTTACATGTATTTATCTTACTCCTGATGAAACGGATGCCCATCGCCCCAGGTTTACAGCCAGGCAAGCCCTTGAATTTTATTTTGCATACGGTGCTAATTCGTTTATTGAGCAAGAGAATGCGGGTTTTCATAAATATTCACCGGAAGGTTTTGAAGCACAACTACGTTACTTTTTTAAAGATTTAAAACTCAGCCAGCTCATAAAGCCATGTTGCGTTACAGCATACGATCTTATTCATACTGAGCCCTATTTATTCCTTTCGCATAAAGCAGTTGGCGATCCGCGATCCGATTTTTTTATCCGATCTGTTATCCGATCTACTTCTGCGTTGCCGGGAGTATTTCCTCCTGCTAAAGCACACTCTATGGCTGAACGGCAGTTCACTTTTATTGATGGAAGTATTTTTGCATACAATCCGGCCTTGTTTGCTTACATGCAGGCAAAGTTGATCTATCCGCAAGCTGATAAATTCTTTTTACTTTCATTGGGAACAGGCCTTGCCACAACAGCTTATACCGAATCGCAAACAGATGATGCCAGTGATAAGAATTGGGCTCGCATGCTTGCCAATATTGCTTTCGATGCACATAGCGATATGGTAAACTACCAGTTAGAGGATATCTTTAAGAATAAATCCAACTCTGAATATATACGCTTGCAACCTTCATTACATGGTATGAATAAGGAGATGGATAATATAACTGAACAGAATGTTCAGGCGCTTTATAATGCCGGCGAAGGTTTTGTAAGGACAAACGATAGGACCGTGACCGAGATACTTGATATGCTTTTGAAATAAAGCTTAACTCTTCATCCTCTTCTCTGATTCAATAAACCACAATAATTCATTAATAAAAACGGTCGCCCGTTTATCATCTGCCTCCTTGTTATTTGAATTACCGTCTTCAGTAAAGGTCTTATCATCATTCATTACAGGAAACATGGCAGGAACAACCAGCGCACGTATTTTCCATAAAGAAAACTGGAGCGAAGTAATTACCTGTGTCCCACCAAAAGGTCCTTCGGATACTGTGGAGATTGCAATAGGTTTATGATGCCATTCATCATATAAAAGATCAACAACATTTTTTAAGCTTGCCGGGTATCCACCATTATATTCTGGTGTAACAATGATAACGCCATTCGAGTTTTTAATTTTTCCTGCAAACTCCAACACCTTATCCGTTGGGTTCTTCTGGAAACGTAACCGTTCATTGAATATGGGGAATTGATATGAATTCAGGTCGAGTATTTCAACTGTGGCAAGGCTTTTTTCTTCAATGAATTTTTTGAAATATAAAGCTATGCGGTGGCTTTTTCTTCCTTCGCGCACGCTGGCAGAGATAATTGCAATATGAGATTTTGTATCGGACATAATTAGAGTTTTACTGTTTGTAACAAATGTAGAGAAAAATGAATGAGAGTTATCACACTATTCGATGGAGGTATTTGTGTTATACATACCTTTACTCAGGTAATTAAACTTTGAACTGCATATTTTGTCAAAGTATAAAGCAAATTGCAATGAAGAAAACTGTACTACACTGTTACCTTATTATTCTTTTTTGTTCTCAGGGCCTTTTCTCGTTTGCACAAAATGTAAACCTTTCCAATTCAAAGTATTTTGACGGGGAATGTTACATGGCTGTAAATCCGAAAAATCCAAAGCATCTTGTTTCAGCCTGGATATATTTTTCTCTGTCTAATTTAAAGGATGCAATTGCTACCCGTTCTTCTTTTGATGGTGGAAAGACATGGAGCACATTGCAGGTTCTCCCACATGTGTATTCCAGCTTTACCAGTGCCGACCCTACTATGTATTTTGGAAAAGATAGCTGTATATACCTGGCCTATATTGACCTTTCAGGTTTGCATAGTAGTGATTCGGGATATATTATGGTTACCCGTTCTGTAAACGGAGGAGTAACCTGGAAGGCTCCGGTAAAAGCCATAGCTTCGAATGCTCAACCTAATCTACCTATAGACCGCCCATGGATAGCAGCAGATGGAAGTAATGGGCCTTATGCAGGCAGGGTTTACCTTACAAGTCAGAATGCTTACTTCACGCCACAACCCCATTATCCTTGGCTTACCTACTCATCTGATAGCGGCGCTACATGGTCTCCTATTAAACAACTTGATGATAGTATTCCATCGGGTAATGTAACAGATGCAACCGCTTTTACTACTGTTGCTTCAAATGGTACGTTCTATGCTGCATATGTTTCATACTATCCTAAATATTATGTTGTACCAAGGTTAGTAGTTGTTAAATCCTTTAACGGAGGAACAACATTTACTCCTTTTATCGCCATTAATTATTCGGTTGCCGATGAAATTCCAACGGCGGATTCTCTTATAAAAGCTGGTTTCTGTATTGTTTCTAACCCTGCAGATACTTCTAATCTTGTAATATCAACAGTTACAAATCATTTCGGTGAACCTGATGTTGTTGCGTATAACACGCACAATGCAGGCAAAACATGGAGCGGTCCCTTGAGATTAAACGATGATAAAATGGGTGCATATGATACCTGCCATGACCTTGCATGGGGCAGTTTTTCACCAAATGGAACTTATGGGGCCGTTTGGCGAGATAGACGTAATACCGGCAAAGGAGACAGTACTTCCTTCCAGATATATGGCACTATTTCTAAGAATGGTGGTGATAGTTATAGCCCAAATTTCCTTGTTAGCGATAGTATATCACCAGGTATATTAATAGCTCATGGAGATGATTTCCTGGGTTGCGCCGTAACGGATTCTAATGTATATGCACTCTGGAGCGATATGCGCACAGGTAAAGAGAACACGTTTTTCAATGCTACATCCATAAATAAAATACCAACAGGGCTAATTTCAATTTCGGATAATCCTTTAGTAAAGGTTGATGTATACCCAAACCCTTTTCATAATGAAACAAATATTGTAATTAATTCCACTATGCTCTTAACCCAGGGTTTACTTACGGTATATACCATCGATGGCCGCAAGGAAGCTGAAATTAAAATAGGAGGGAATGGAATTTACAAATTAAACCTTGCTTCACTTTCAGCAGGTACCTACATATGGTCCCTTACTGAAAAAGAAGAAGATGTTGCCCACGGTAAATGGGTAGTTCAATAGTTGTAACAACCGTTATCTCTGCAAGACAAGTTTCCCTTCGTTAAGGAGTTTGTCTCCCGACATATTGGTAATCCTATAGAAGTAGAGGCCATTTGCTGTAACATTCATATTTACCTGTGTGTTACCGGGGCTAATAATGCCGCTGTATACTTGTTGCCCCAACGCATTAAATATTTCTAATTGTGATCTTTCTGTTACGTTTCTTTTTGTGAATACATTAAACGTACCATTGTTTGGGTTCGGGTAAACAATGAAATCGGAGATATCGCTTGGCTCATTGATTCCGGAAGGCCCGTTGGTTATGCTTAAATTATCGATACCTACGTCGGCATTTCCTTTATCTGTAGCAATGAAGCGTATAACCCCGGTTGCGGAAGTTGCAGTTGTTGTAACTGATTGTGTTGTCCATGTGTCTACCAATGCGGGAATGCTTAACAGGGTAGTAGGAAAAGTTTTTCCACCATCGGTAGAAAGCATTACATCAAAGGCAAAAGGAGATGGAGAAGTTTCGTTGTGTATATAGTCAAAACTTATAGTTTTTGTTCCTGCAGGAGAAAGGTCTATGTAAAGATCAAGTGTGCCGGTAGAAGCTGCCACGGCAGGTGAATTATGGAATCGTGCACTATATGTCCCTTTCGATGCTGTCGGAGAATATGCCCCGGAAGTTGGGGCTGACCAATCTCCGCCGGTATAATCGTCCCTATGCCAGTAATCATTGCCACCGGGAGAGGTTCCTCCTATGCTGCTTTTCCAATATAGGTCGGGCAGGCGTTGGTCAACCTGTGCACAACTGTCATACGCCCAGGTATTCTCAAAAGAGGTTGTATAAGGCAATGGAGCATAAATAGTGTTACATACAGGAGGAGGTGGTGGTGTGGATGGGCCGATTAATTTATGGAACGCTGCCGTATCTCCGTTAAAAACATCGGCATCTGAATTGGGGCTGCTGGCAAGACCGGGAACATTCGCTGTCCATGAGTATTGTTTGAACTCCCATGTTGTCCATGAACCCAGGTATGTTGGGCCGGGGGCTACTGTTGTGCTACCATCAGGGTCAGCAATCCAAAGTCCGTATTTATTAAGTGAACTGCTTAGATAATTAGCGTAGTTTCCATCAGTATAAATCATAGGGGCCACACCGGTGGCATTTTGCACAGTGGTAAACCATAATTGAACCCACGCAGTTAATTGAGCACCGGTAAAAGAACTCGATAGAGATGGTCCGCTGCTCGGATCTTCCAAATCAAGCACAGGAGGAAGAAAACCTGCTTTGATATAGCTACCAGCAACGCTTATAAAATAGTTTGCCTCGGCTGAACCAGTATTATTTTCAGGGTCTGCAAAATCGTATGCACCCATTACTTCTCCGGCAGTTACCCCACTACTCATATTTGTCGAAAACTGAGGATCGGTATATGCAGTGCCCTGTGATGCTTTACACCATGCAAAAACATACCCGGCATTTTTGGCCGATGACCAGGTTATCGGATCATCACCATGATAAACATCAACACCTAATATGGTTTGTGCCTTAGCAGCAAATCCACATATTAAAAAGGTAAGAATAGCGAGTAATTGTTTTTTCATCAGGCTCTGAATTTATTTTGAGTTTATTGAATTCTGATTGAAATTATAATATCAAATATAGTCAGTAGGTATTTAAAAACAAAGGGTTTTACAATCAAATTATAAAAAGAGCCTGAAACTAAACCTGAACGGTTTTAGATTAAAAATATCGGTTGGTTAATCAGCACAAAAATCAGATTATTCGGCTTCCTTTTTTGCAATCAGGAGCATTTGTTTTCTTCTTATCAATATCAAAACAACCACAATGCCATTCATGAAAATTTGCGATACAGGGTAGAGCCATGTTGCCGCTACATAGTTCTGTAGTGCCATAAATGAGATAAAATGTTTTATAGAATTAAGCCCGAATGAGGCAGCTTTTTCTTCGTCGGGGTAATAGTAACTTTTACGGAGGGTAGGTGCATAACCAATCGCATCAATAGATGCTATGAGCGCAACCGATATGGTAGGGTTTTTTGTGAAGAACCAGGGAAGAAGCGCCAATAGTGCAACATTAATGAAAATTATATCCGAGCGTGTATATGCTTTATCGTATTTAAATAAAGAAATAATACCTATTGCCAGGCAAAGGATGCAGGTGAAACCCGTGGACCATGAACCCGCACCACCGCCTTTAGTAAATTGGGCAGCAAAAACAATAGCGGTAGTTAATGTCCATAATAGCCATGAAAAAGCGTGAGGCTTTGTTTTATTCGTTAGTATTCCTGATATATAAATGATATATGCTAATAAACCGAAACAAATCGCTACAATTCCAAAAACTGGTTTTAAAGATTCCATTACTGTGATTAGCCTTTTAATATAATATGCAGATACTTTTCACTTTCCTTAAAATGCTTTGCTCCGAAAATTCCTATGGCTTTTATTACAGGTTTCAAATCAGTCCCTTTGCGGGTTAGTTTATATTTTTTCCTTTTTGCAGAACCAGAATAAGTAATCAATCCGTTCTCAGTCAATGAAACTAACCTGTCATTTAATATATTGGTCGATATCCCTTCAGTAGAGGAAAGGAACTCGTTATAAGTACTTTTTTCAGCAAAGATCATATCCCTGATAATTAGCAATGACCATTTATCACCTATCAATTCCAGTGTACAGGAAATAGGGCATTCAGACCGGGTATCAGGTTTTTTCTCTGCAGATTTCTTCATTCCATTGCAAAACTACACAAGATAATTTACATAAACTTGCATTTTGCAAGTTTATTCTATTACATTTGCTGTCAGAAATTTAAACCAATTAATACAAATACACATGACAAACGAAAAACAATTAGCCGTAAAAATGGCGCTCGATCTATGGCATTCAAGGGTAAAGGCAGCAGATGAAATATTTGATGCAATTACTGATGAACAGTTAATGCAGGAAGTTGCTCCCGGAAGAAACAGAGCGATTTATTTATTAGGTCACCTTACTGCAGTGAATGATAAAATGTTACCATTATTGAATTTTGAACAACAGGCATATCCTCAACTCGATGATATATTTCTTACGAAGCCAGATAAAGCTGTGGCTGAGTTACCTTCAGCAAAAGACCTGAGAGCATATTGGAAAAGCTCTAATGCTAAACTAGCCGCTCACTTTGCCAAGATGCAACCTGAACAATGGTTTGAGAAACATAGTTCAGTATCTGCCGAAGATTTTGCAAAAGAACCTCACCGTAACCGCTTGAATATTGTATTAGGCCGGACAAACCATTTGTCATCGCACGTAGGCCAGTTGGCTTTTTTGAAGAAGAAATAATTATTTAAGAAGCAAAAAAAGGCCTGCACTTAATAGAATTAAGTGCAGGCCTTTTAAATTTTATAGTAGAAACTTAAAGATCAAATGCCCTGGATATAGAGAAGCCTAGCTTAAACCCTGCATTAGTCCATGAATCGGTTGTATAGGGTACAATATTATTTTCGTTTATGTAAGAGGCATTACTTACATTTATTTCAAAAACGTGACCTCCGGTTTCTACCTCATATCCTATTGAAAGTGCATTGGAATAAGAAGGGTTGTTATTTGTCCGGAATTGTGATATAGTATAGAAATAATCGAATACAATGGCTGCGTGTTTTGTGATCATAAACCTGCCTCCTGCACCTGTATAAGGAATATCGTTCTGGTCGGTTGAACTATTATTTGGATTTTCTTCCTGCAATACGTAGTTACGGTGACTTAATCCACCAAATAATTCAATCGATAAGCGTTTGCTGAATCTCCTGTCAATAATTAGCTGAGAAAAATAACAAAAGCGATCAGAAAATTTTTCAGAAGGGTTATTTGCATCGGCATATAATAATGCAGATGATTCAGGGGTTACGCCGATATCCTCATAAGCAGTCATGGAAATAGGAGTGCCATCGGGTTTCTGTGTCAGCAATTTGTATTTTCCAAAAACATCGATTAATTGTTGTTTCATACTTCTTCCTAAACCAACTTCAAGGTTCTTAGTAACACCGAATTCGAAGGAAAAATAAATATCCGATGCTTCATCAAATCCATACAAGGTTGGAAATCCTCCTCCGCTTGTTCCTACATCACCAAAGCGGTGCATAATTCTGAATACCATAACACCTGGTGATGCTACTTTAGTGGTTTGGGCATTTATAATGCGTGTGTCCTTCCATGTTGAACCAATTTCCGAAGCATACTTACCTGCACTCACAACAGAATCTTCAATTGTGGTCAGGCTGCTTTGCGCCTTTAATGCGATAGTACTGCAACATACAATTGTTGCAAGGGCCCATAGATCTTTTCTGATATTCATATATATAATCTGTTTTTTAATATTTATTGTGGTGCTCCAGCAAGTAACCAAATTCTGAATTGAGCTCTTGCACATGCGTCAAGTGGAAGTTCAGGAGCTATTGGCATTCTTTGTTCGGTAAAAATATAACGCCAGAAAATACTGCCTTCGCCACCGGTAATATAATGCTGCATGGATGCGTAGTTGGAAAAATCACCATGCCCTCCGGCAGAGTGGCAGCTTGTATTCATGCTGCCACAGTTAAGGTCAACAACCGTCTGCATGCCATTGGTATAGGTTAAATTAAGTGTATCGCAATTCCCAGTTACCTTTAAAGGCTGCGCTGTGTTTTTCGTGCATGAATTAATAGAAAGAAAGAACACGAATATTGCTGACATGAATAAAACACTGAGAGTTCTTGACATAATTATAATTTTGATTGTAAAACTATAGATTATCAGGTTAAAATACCTTGCACTATCTTCTTGGAAACTTATACTTTTTACTGATTTATTCTGTTTATGAAGCAATTTCTATTCATATTCGTCTGGTTATTTATTACTTATAAATATGGCATTATTGAAATCGATAGGTAAAATCCCATGGGGGAAAAGATTAAAAAGAGTTGAAGCCTCACCCAATTACCGCGATGGTATTTTCCAGAACCTGAGTGTAACCACAGTGATGGATCAAAAGGGTGATTTTTTCAAAACCTTTAAGAAGTTCCTGAATAAACCTAAAACGACAAAACCATCAGTTGGACTGCCTTCGGTTAAAACAGATCTTAAAAATTTACCAGATGGAAGCCCTGTTATTGTATGGTTCGGGCATTCATCGTACCTTATAAAGATCGAAGGGAAGCATGTTTTAGTAGACCCCGTTTTCAGTGGTTATGCTTCACCAGTTAAACTTAAATCGGCAAAAAGCTTTGATGGAACTAATGTGTATGGTGTTGATGATATGCCTCTAATAGATGTTCTTCTTATAACGCACGACCATTACGACCATTGCGATTATAAAACGATATTGAAGTTGCAGAATAAAACCAAACGTATCGTTACCTCATTGGGAGTTGGTTCGCATTTTGAATATTGGGGACTTGAGATGAATAAAGTTACTGAGCTCGATTGGGGAGAAAGCACCGAGGCAGAGGGCATGAATTTTACTGCAGCTCCGGCACGGCATTTTTCAGGAAGGAGAATTAAACGCTCAAAAACACTATGGTCTTCATTCATACTTAAAACAAAAAATAATTCTTTGTATTTAGGCGGTGATAGCGGTTATGATACCCATTTCAAAGAGATCGGCAAAAAACATGGCCCCTTTGATATTGCTATCCTGGAGTCAGGTCAATACAACGAGGCCTGGAAGAGTATACACATGATGCCTGAAGAAACGGTTCAAGCCAGTATAGATCTTAATGCTAAAGTACTTTTACCCATTCACTGGGGCAAGTTCTCATTGTCACTTCATCTCTGGAATGAACCTATAGAACGGGTTACAAAAAAGGCAGAAGAATTGAATGTGAATATTACCACACCAATGATAGGCCAACCCATTGTATTTGGTGAGAATTATTCCACAGATAAGTGGTGGAGAAAGATTTAACCTACTGTACCTTCACTAGTTTCTTTTGTGAAATAGTATTACCATTATTTTTTACTCTTAACAGGTAAATACCATTTGCCATGGAAGTCAGATCAAGCGATGAAGTGGTATTTCTCATAGTTTCAGAGCTTATTTTCTGTCCAATATTATCATAAAGTTCTATGACTTCTCCTTGTGCTAAACCACTAATTATAATAGAACCCGATGTTGGATTTGGATATAATACAATTGATGGGGAATTAACTGGTGAAGAAATTCCGGTTAAAATAGTACTGTCATTTGACAGGCACCACGAGCGATAAAAATTTGCGGGTGTAACATTACCACTATTAATAGTTGCGGTGTTGGCTGAAATATTAACTGTGCCTGTTAAGCCATTCCAATCGTACCATTCATTTAAAGATGAATTATAACGTTGGGCGATCAGGGAAGATTCAACAATGTAATTGGGGTTAGCAATATCTGACGATGTTCCGGTTCGCATATAGGTAAATGTAATATCAGAAGTTGGTTTAGTGGTGTAAGTACTACCTGCATCTAATATCCAAAATCTATCAGCTATGTCTCTGGAGTAATTTGTCAATCCAAAATCCGTCATGTTATTTACGTCAGAAGGCTCGTAGGTAGAATTATCCCATGATGAACCATGGTAGGTAGAGAATTTAATGGTTCCATTCCCAGTTCCTGCAGAGGTAATATTACACGTTACCGGTATATAGTCGGTTGTTCCATAACCAAAAGGTACAGCATAAGAACCTGTTGATGTACCAATATTCCAATCAACCTGGTTAAACTCATTCTCAGAAATAATCCAGCTACTTGCAGAATTAGTAATGGCAGACGATGACGAATTTGTAAGTACCAGTGAAGTAGGTGAAGATTTGGTGCCACCATCAAGTACTACATAAAAATTATTGGTCATCACTAATTGAGCTGGCCCAATTAAAGGGATGAGAGATAAAAAAAAGCCTATGTATTTTTTCATGTTTAACTGTGTGGGTTAATTGATAATAAATATTTGATTTTCAATTACCCTTATTTAGTACTTGCTTGTGCTTGGTTCATATTCAAAAGTATAGTCTTCAGTTCAGCAATTTCCTTTTCATCATTCAGGAATCGTGCATTTTGGTTTTCTGTTAGCTGGCTTATCTGTGTTTTTAGTTTTTCATTCTCAGCTTCCAGTTTCTGATTCAAGGCCTGAACACCAGCCAGGGCAATTCCTGCAGGATCAATAGTAGAAATACTTACACTATCATTTCCAACCTGGAATATCCTGTAAAAATCCTGTGCCATTGGTCCAATATGTTTTACGGTAGAAGGTTCACCCTTGTAATTCCATTCAAGTATAGGCAGCATGGTAATTTTGGTTAGCAAACCGGAAACACTTGGAGTGGTAAAATTTTCTTTTTTGTTTCTGTCAGAAGTATTTGTCCAAACACCACCAACAGTTAAGTAAGCTCCATTGCCATTTAAAGCCGAGTTACCCACCATCAGTGCATTTGAAGCATTATAGCCAGCGCCATTTATGCCACAAAACACAACAGCAGTATTGCCAAGTGCAATAGAATTGTTGTTATCTGCTAAAGCTCCATATCCAATGGCGGTAGTGTTATTTAAATTGTTATTGGCAACATCGGCTCCGTACCCAATTGCTGTATTGTAACTTCCTGTAGTATTTGAAGCAAGAGCCGCATAACCTGTAGCAGTATTGTAAGCTCCGCTGGTATTATTATATGACGAAGAGTCGCCTGTCGAAGTGTTTTTATCAGCAGTGTTTTTATAAAGCGCATAAAATCCATTTGCTGTATTGGAACTTGCTGTTAAGCTCAAACCAAGGGAGTAATATCCATTCGCAGTATTGTTAATACCTGTAGTATTAGAAAGAAGGGCATTCATACCATAAGCAGTATTGTTATTTCCTGTGGTGTTACTAACCAAGGCACTTATTCCACAGGCAGTGTTATTATTTCCTGTTGTATTAGAACCAAGTGCATCATAACCACTGGCAGTATTATTATTACCAGTAGTGTTTCCTAACAGGCAGGCAAGCCCGATAGCTGTATTGTAAACTCCTGTAGTGTTACTGTAGAGTGCCTGGTAACCAATACCAGTATTTGACCCGGCAGTGTTAGAGTATAATGCCTGGTAGCCTAAGGCGGTATTATATGTAGTGGTTGTGTTCGAATATAATGCCTGGTAACCTATAGCAGTGTTATAGCTACCTGCTGTATTGGAATAAAGTGCCTGGTAACCGTCAGCCACATCAGATGCTCCGGCTGTGTTAGAATACAGGGCTTCATATCCTGTCGCATCATTGTAGCTACTATTATTTTTATATAAGGCTTCGTAACCGTTAGCCGTATTATAGCTTCCTGTTGTATTGTTTCCAAGCGTAAAATAACCATTGCCCGTATTGTCAGCACCTCCCGAATTATTGTAAAGCGATTGGTAGCCGGTTGCAGTATTAAAACTACCAGTAGTGTTTGACATTAAGGCGCTGTATCCGTTCGCAGTGTTATTATTGCCTGAAGTATTAAAACTAAGAGCCTGGCTACCTGTGGCAGTATTATAACTTCCAAGGGTGTTTTCATTAAGAGTAAAACTGCCGTTTGCTGTATTATATGCGCCGATAGTATTAGCGTATAACGCCTGGGTACCGATAGACACATTATAACTTCCTGTTGTATTATCATACATAGACTGGCTTCCGAAAGCGCTGTTATCAGTTCCTGTATTTATATTCATTGCCTGAAGGCCGAAAGAGGCATTTCCTACACTTTTATTGTAATCTATATAACCTGATATTTGTCCGTTAACTCTGATCTCAAATGAAGCGGCGTCATTTGTACCAATATAGTCTGTCCCTGCAGTAGTTCCTGAATTGCCCTTTAGTTGCCATGCGGTGGCAGAAGTTGAAGGGGTTACCCATGTTCCGTTACCACACCAGAATGTATTTGCACTTGCTCCTGTGCCGTTGTTAAGATTTGTAACCGGTAAATTTCCTGTTATATAATTTGCACCACCGCCAATATTTATAGGAGCGTATGTAGTTGAGCTGGCGCCATTAACCTGCAATACATTACCTGTTGTCAGAGAACCTGCTGCCTGAACTGAAGCGCCATTAATTTCAGATACTGTAGGATTGGGATAAGTACCGCTCAGGTTTCCTCCTGCTGTACCATTTGGTGGTAATGATGTTGGTATAGTGCTCAGAGTACTCCATGCTGAACCGTTCCAATAATAGTATCCCGCTCCGTTGCCACCACTTGGTGCGGTAGTACTGTAAACGATAAGACCCGTTGCAGGGCTTATTACAGGAGCAGTCACTGTAACATTGGTTAAAGAAACCTGGGGGGCTAAAAAGCCTTTATTAACTCCAGTGTTACCTGAATTTAGATCAAGTATAGCAGAAGGGTCAGGGTTTGTTGCACTATTATTAATAGCAACCTGGGCGCATAATGTGTTTAGGGTTAGGCTAAATAGGCCAATAACAATAACAGGAAATAATTTTGAGTTCATGACGTTTTATTATATGGTTAAATTTAATGGTAAAACAAATATAACTTAGTTTTTTGAAGTATATGAAAATGAGTTTATTTCACCAAATAATGCAAAGCTTTTTAAAATTAAAAGCTAAAAATATAGGTGCTGAAGGACTGCTCTAAAATGTTTTATACCCTATGTGATTAACTGATTAATCAGTTAAAAGAGGCTCTGAATTCTAAAGGAGAAAGATTTGTTTTTGTTTTGAATAATTTACTGAAAGATTGAGGATGTTCAAAGCCTAATTCATATGCAATTTCACTTACCGATAAACTTGTGGTGGATAATTTTTCTTTTGCCTTCTCAATCAATTTTTCATGTATAAGTTGTTGTGTACTCTGGCCTGTTAGTGTTTTAAGCAAACCACTTAAATAGCCTGGTGATACGTTTAACGTTTCGGCAATATGCTGAACAGTAGGTAGCCCCTTTTCCCCCATACTGTCGTTATTGAAATATCCTGTAAGGATATCTTCCAGTTTATCCAGCATTTTGTGGTTTGTTATTTTCCGCGTTATAAACTGCCGGTTATAAAAGCGTTCAGAATAAGTAAGTAATAATTCCAGTTGGGCAATAATAACATCCTGGCTGAATTTGTCAATGTTTGAATGGTATTCCTGGTCAATGTTCTGCATGGTATTTATTATCATGGCCTCTTCTTTATCCGAAAGAAACAAAGCCTCATGCACCGAATAGTCGAAGTATTCATATTTCTTTATGGTTTTGGCTAAGGGTGTGTTCCATAAAAAATCGGGATGGACAAGCAATAGCCATCCAGTATGTGTTAATTCCTTGCCTTCTTCAACCTCAATTCCAAATACCTGTCTCGGAGAAATAAAAGACATGGTGCCTTCGTCAAAATCATATTCCTGCTGGCCATATTTCATTTTGGCATTGAAATTCTTTTTCAATGAGATTGAATAAAAATCAAATACTATGCTTATTGGCTTATTACCAGGCAAATGTGTAATAGATTCAAAATTTATCACACTTATTAAAGGATGCTCTGGTTTAGGCAAGCCCATAACATGGTGATAGTCGCTTATTGTTTTAATCCTGTAAGGCTGCATGCTTGTCATATTTCAAATATAATCACTTTCGTTGCTGTAATCAATACCTTATATCTTTTCAGCCAGCATAACATCAACGGGTTTACTCAGTTGTGCAAAAAGAATTCCCGGTGCTACACGGCTCAGAAAGTGTATTACTTTGGCTAAACCAGGATATATTTCAAACTTATCCTTTTGCATTCCTTTAATGGCAGCGGCAATTACTTTATCTGCAGCCATCAGTGATTTGCTGTCAACATCGCCCGTAAACTTATCATTCAAGGGTGTGTCAGCGCCAGGGGGCAACCAGTTCAAATACTTTAATGTTAGTGTTTTTTAATTGTACACGTAAGGATTTCGTATAAGACCGAAGACCGGATTTGGTAGCCCCATAAATTGGGGATACGGGGAATGGAATTAATGCGAGCCCTGATGTTACATTTAAAATAGATGCAGACTTTTTTGTTTTAAGAAAAGGCAAAAACTTTTGCACCATGCGGATTGGCCCTGATAAATTTATATCAATCTCGCGGATGATATTATTCAAATCATAGGAAGTATCGTGCAGGTTAATTTTGCGCATCTCTCCGGCATTATTGATCAACATATTCAAGGCAGGAAATTGCTGTGTTACCTTTTCAAATAACTCCTCTATCGCTTTGGGGTCGCTTACATCGCTTTGAAATGTATGTGCTCCTGGCAACAGATTTTTTGTTTGTTCGAGTTTCGCCTCGCTTCTCCCGGTAATAATAATGGTATTGCCAAGTTTAAGCAGTTGCTTTGCGAATTCAAATCCTAAACCACTTGTTCCGCCGGTTATCAGGATAGTATTATTGGTTAGTTCCATGTTTTTGTGTTTATTATTTAACAGATTAGATATTCTTTGCACGCATAGATAACTATCCATTATTATAAACCGCTGCAAATTCTTTTGCGAATTCCCTCAGCTTCACTTTACCAAGAGTTGGTTTATGGCGATTATAATCTTCTCCCAATACGCCACTGCGTCTGCCTGTATTCATTTCCACTAAACCTTTAGCAACGCCCGGATTCATTCCTGCAGCTACCATACCTTTCAACATTTGTTCGTCAGAAATAATGACCCACTTCAAATTAGGTTTGCCGATAGCTTCTCCTAAAATATGTGCCACTTCATTGGGTGAAAGCTCTTCGCTTGCTATGTACCGAATTGTTCTTCCCTCAAATGGTTTTTCTATTTCTTCGGCAATAACGGCTGCAATATCCAATGGAGAAACCCATGGTTCTTTACTATCGCCTCCATAGTTCGAAACAATAGCATTTTGTGCTTTTATAGTTGGTATGAAAGCGAACATATTAATGTAAAAGCCAACAGGACGCATAAACTTTATGGACACATCAGCAGGTAATTCGTTTAAAATCTGCTCTACTTTATAATGGAAAGCAAGCATCCCGTTTCCTTTATCGGTATGCGCGCCAATGCTGCTAAGATGCACCACACGTTTTACACCCGATTGTTCAATTGCCTGTTTATAATTAGAGCCGATTTTAGCTATAGCATCAATTACATCTATATGTTGATCCGAGAAACGGCCCGCGCCAAGTGTTTCCATAACATAAACCGCATCCGCACCCTGGAAAGCAGATGTAAGAAAATCTGCGTCTTCCATTGAACCTATAGCGGCTTTTGCTCCTATGGCTTCAATGTCCTTTTGCCTTTCGGCTTTGCTGCTTATAACGGTCACTGCATGACCTTTTTTCACTAATTCTATAGCCAGTGGCTTACTAATGTTCCCTAAAGAACCTGTTATTGTGATTTTCATATTTCTCTGTTTTAATTTGATATTGCAAAGGTGTGCAACAATAAATGAACAGATGTAACCTAATCTGCTATTGTTGTAGCCAAATCAGGTTTGTTGAGAACAAGACGGATATATGGCTTGTAAAAGTTGTTTTTGGGTAAAATAGTCATTTTGGCACATTTTCGTACAAAACCGACGCACTACCTTTCATTACCTACGTTAAATAACATCCTCAATAGTTTTTTATCTTTAACACGCATGAAAAGTTGTTATCTTCTTTTATTCTTCATACTTTGTCTATCAATTTTAACCACCGTAGGTCAGACATACACTAAATCAGACTTTTTTAAAATAGACCCTCCTTTATATAGTAGCGATGAATGGTACCAATTGAATACTTCTACTAATGAATTCTCAGTATTCAATCAAAACGGAAAACTAGTAATTACTAAAGCCAAGAGCAATACCTATACACAATTTAAACTTCCAACCGGCAAACTTATAGGAACAGATAATGGTGAGTTTGGCGGTCAATTGAAATTCATACCAAAGGACACACCTAAAGTTTCCAGGCTAATTAAGACAGGAAATATTAAACTTATTTTTCAATTGAAGGATACGATATATTTCATTGAAGGGTTTGCCCATTTATCTGTCAACAATGGTGCATTATACCGGCTCGATACGTCGAATAGAGCCTTTACGTGTACTGAAATTATTGGTTTTGAAGATGCACCAGAAGCATTTGCCATATATAGGAACACCATTCTTATTGCTTCGCATGAGAGTTTTTATATAATTCACGATGGCTTTAAAAAAGAGGTTTTGCTAAGTAATATTTTCTGGAGAAGTCTATACCCCAACTCAATAGCAGTTATTGATGAGAAACATGTATATATCGGTATAAGAAGTGGATATGTAAAACTTAACTTAAAGACAAAAGAGTTGACTTTTTATAAATACAATCTGTAATATTTTAAGAATGAGAAACTCAAGTAAACTCAAGAGTATCCTACAACTATATACTATAACTCTGAATATGGATGATAATGAATGCCTTCACCTAACATTAACTAACAGAAGAACCGGGGCGACAGAAGCATTTATACATGAAACGTATACGCGGGTTCTGGAACAGGCTTTTGCATATATGAAGAAACAAATTATGCAAATAAAACTATAGCACTATAGATAATGTGATTGACATTAATTATGTGCCTATGTTTGAGTATTCTTATTAATCTAAAACTAACAATTATGAAAACTAAATTTTTACAAATCAGCTTAGGAATATCATTGATGCTTTTTGCAGGAGGGTTTTTTATCCGCTCAGTCACCACAGCTAATGCCGCACCTGTAGCACTTAAAAATATTGCGCAGGGTTCAAATGGCATAGGTAATTATCAATTTGCTATGTATACACTTGTTGGTGGTATTGGTATATTGAGAGGTAATTCTATGACGGGTGAAATGGAAATGTTTTTTTATGATAGAAATACTTTTTCTAAAATATCACACTAAAGTTTTTAAAAAAGCAAATCATGCTATTAGGTTTTCCCTGGTAAAAGCAATCAAAAGAAAGAAAATAAGTAATGTTGCTTTTACCAAAAACGGGGATATTTCCTAAGAAACCGACCTAATGCTCAATCTATTTTGGAGTAAAAAATCGTAAGGTCTTGATTCCCAGGTGATCCCGGCGAGATTCGAACCCACGACCGACAGATTAGAAATCTGTTGCTCTATCCAACTGAGCTACGGGATCATGTGATTGTCGGGGTGGCCAGATTCGAACTGACGACCTCCTGCTCCCAAAGCAGGCGCGATAACCAGACTACGCTACACCCCGAACTATTGATAGAACTTTTTATAAGGAGCGCAAAGATAAGGAAATAGCGATTACATAGAGAAATTTAATGAAAATGTATAAAAAAAAGCTTTTTAGCTATTAACGTATAATTCCTTTTTCTCCCGAAAAATTGTACCTGAAATAGCTTATAAGCGCCTGGTAATAGGCCTTTCGTTTTAAAATGAAGATGTTATTTCCTGTCAATGAAAGCAGGGTGAATATTATTAGCCGACTGATAATAAATAGTATACTTAGAATATTGCTGGCTGTGAACTGTAATGATGATCCATTTTTCCTGAAATACTTTATTTTGCTTATTACCTGGTTGGGTATACTTATATGATACTTGTTTTCAGAACTTTTTCCTCCATGATGAACGATTTTAATAGTCGGATCGTAAATTACTTTTTTACCCGCTAACTTGACCCTATAGCACAGGTCGGTGTCTTCCATCCAGAAGATATTGGTATCCATGCCTCCTAATTCTATAACTAATTCCTTGCGCATACATAAAACTGCACCGGCTGCTGCTTCAACCTGCATTGGAGCCACGGGTTCTTCTAGCTTATTAATGGCATGTAAGTAGAATAATTCGAGAAATATATTCATTACTCCCGGAAATGGCCAAAAGGAAGGTTGAAAAGAGCCATCAGTATTTATAAGTTTAGGAGCAAGAATTCCTATTTGAGGATCACTTAAAAGACCAGCCCTCATTCTTTGCAATATATCGGTATCTGGTATTTCTGTATCGGGATTCAACAATAAAATAACAGCAGCAGATGCTTCTTGTATCCCCTGGTTATTGGCGCCCGAAAAGCCAGCATTGATAGTATTCACAATACGTTTTACCTGCGGATATTTTGTTGACAAGTTTTGAATAGTGCCATCAGAAGAGTTGTTATCTACTACAATTATTTCAGTTAGAATGTCTTTCTGGAGTAGTATGGATTCGATGCACTTGTCAAGATAGGCCCACACATTATAGCTTACAATTACTATGCTTATATCAGGCTTCTCAGGCATCACAATCAATTAACTGGTTTAGTTTCCCTTATCAGATCACGGTATTTGTCTTTGTTCTCAAGTATGTAAGCCGGATAGGTATTATTAAGAGGAACAAATTTATAGCTGAAGTTTCTGCCGAAAATGTCCTTACCTTCATCCAGTGTCCGTTCTATCTTTTTCGGGTCTTTAAATTCCTGTGTATTATATTCGGTATGTGCAAAGGCTTCTAGTTTTTTAATTATTTTTTCTACTCCTCCTAAAAAGCTAAAATGCCAACCTCCCTTGTTAACCGCATATATTCTTTGGCCTAATTTCAGTTCCCATTTCAGCATTCTCAATCTTGAATATATCCTTACAATTAACCGTGGGGAATACATATCCAGATACTGGATACTGATGGTTCTTAATAATTGCGGCGACAGTTTTTTGTCGTATTTAGCCATTACTGTTCCACACCATGTATAATCTCTATCGATGCCTGCGTTTATACAATTCAGAAAATAGTAATGCGTTTGTTGAATAAATACCTTAATACCTTTTTTCGCCAGGTTTTCTTTCATCTTTTCAGGATCTGGTATTTCATCTACGTCAGATATAAGAATAGTGTCACCTGGTTTTGCTGTCTTTAATCCTTCAGTTATCATTTCCCTCTGGTATCTTTCAAGGGTCCAGGCAGAGCCAGCGTCCTGCAAGGGAAATTCATCAATTACTACGTGAATGATCTTATCAGCGAATTTTGCAAAACGTTCTTTATTTTCGTTATAAATAAGTGGCTTGTCTTTTCCCTGATGCGTTTTTGTCGCCTCAACAAGCACAAATTTATCCACCACATCATTCAATACATTTAACCGTATTTCGAGAATATCCAGTTCATTGAAGAATGTAAAGCAATCAAAAACCATTAGGCCGAATTTGAATAAAGGATAACGTAAAATTATACTTTCTGTATTATCCCCGCTTTTGTTTTAAAAAGAATAGAAGAAACTTAGTCATAAGATTGCCTTTTGTAAAGCTCTTCAGTTCAGGGTATTTATCGCAAAGATTTTCTAATAATAAAATATTTTCATTTCCTGAACTCATAGCCGCCTTCTGCGCTTCGTAAGTATGGATATGAAGATAGGTTTTCAGTTTTATCTTTTTGAATAGTGTTAATGCCTTTCTTAACGTATTGTATTGTTCATCAGACAGCATCTTATATACCGTTATAATAGGGTCGAGATGTGTGAGAATAAATAACTTCTCCTTCATTTGAGAAGAAGATGTGGACCTTCGATGTACCCTGAACCAGGTAATTGGTTGAGGAATATATTTTAATCCATAACGGGAACTTATTCTGAGAAAATACTCAAAATCGCATATCTGGGAAAGTTCAGGATTAAAGTAACCGAGCTCAGCTATAATATCTTTTCTGAACATAATTACAGTAGGCTCACCAATAAAGTTGATACATATATGGTTAGCAGCAAAACCTGAGATTTTTTTTGCAGAAATAAATGAAGTGGAAGAGGACGGTATACCAAGCCTCTCAAATGTTAAGGTTTGACTTATAGAGTACTGTTTTACTTTTTCATCAAGTCCCGGATCAAATACCAGTCTTCTGCCAGAAGTTACCAGTTTATCGCCGGCTGATAGGCTTTCAACCATAACCTGGATGCAATTTACATCCATATAATCATCCTGGAAAAGGAATTTTATCCATTCTCCCTTTGCTGCATCAATACATTTATTCCAGTTACCTACTAAACCAAGATTCTTTTCATTTTGAATAAGTTTTATCCGGTTATCATTTGTATTAAATCCTTTAATTAGCTGACAGGTATTATCATTAGAATTATCATCGACAACCAGTATTTCAATATTCTTATAAGCCTGGTTAATTGCAGATTCAATACACTGTAAAATGTATTCTTGCCCATTATATGTAGGAATACAAATGCTAACCAGTGGAGTATTCATTATCTCAGTTTACGTTTATTACCTAATTTACTCCAAGCCATAGACAAAACACTAATTATATTAAATTTGAAAGTGAACCATAGACTCTTACCAGTAAGTTCTTCAAACATGCCAACAGGTACAGTATATTTATTTTTAATAAGTTTAATATAGTGAGAAGGGAAAGGATCAAAACCCTTTACAACCATACTCCACCATTTTTCTCTTACATAACTGCGGGCTATTATTTTTTTCTTTATTAGTGGAAACCCTTTATGTATAAGTTCTTTTGCGCTATCAAGTGCATAATTATATTCGCCTTTTTCAGGGACAGGATACATTGCTTTTAATTGAAGTCCACTATTAACAATATACTGGCTCAAACCTATTTCGTAGGTTTTAATTACACGGTCGTTTTCTGTGATCAGGCCATTTTCTGTAAAATAATTCAAAACAAACGGTATGGCATTTTTATCTATTACCAGAAAATAAGATTGAATATGGTAGTTCAGTAAATAAGAATCAGTAAACCCTGCAAAGTCAGTATCTTCTTTACTTAGCCATTCAAAAAAAGGATCGAGTTTTCCAAACAGTATACATGAATCATTTATCAGTCCAACTCTATCGTAGCCTGAGATGTTATATTTTTTCAATGCTTTATACCACATACCAAAATCGTAACCTTCGTTGGTTACGGTCAATAATTGAATTTTATGGGCATCCAGTAATTCAACACTTTCACCATCAAGCACCTTTTCGTTAGTAATGAAAATAATTTCAGTAAAATGCCTGCTAAGCTCCTGTAAATAAAAATTTATATAAATGGGAATTTTATTCCCAGTGAAATAACTACTGAAGAAGCAAACTGACTTCATGCCTCCGTATTAAGAAAGTTTAATAAAATAGCATTCCACTTTTTTGCCCAAATGCGAATATCAAATTCAGCCGCTCTTTCTTCACCTTTTTTTACATCATTTTTTACTTCACCTGTCATGTAATCTATCATTGCCTTAGCCATTAAGATGACTGAATTATTTTGCTCTATTATCTTTCCGATATCATTACCTAATATTTCTTTTACACCTCCGCAATCTTGAACTACAATAGGAAGCCCTAACAGAAGTGCCTCTAATGTAACCAGGGAAAATGATTCTTTTTCAGAGGTTAATACAAAACCATCAGCGCAATTAAAGTAATTATAGTAATCGGCATTTTGTTGCCCTAGCCATATTATTTTATTTGTCAGTCCAAGTTTATCTATTTTGTTTCTCCTGCTTTCTTCGAAAGCTGTATTGTTGACCCCTCCAATCCATAAGAACATTGTATTGGGTGAAGTTTTTATTATTTCTGCGGCAATTTCAATGAACAGGTCAGGGTTCTTATTCTTGTCTAAAGTTCCACACATTACCCATACAAAAGTTTCTGGCTTAATATGTAGCTTCTCTCTATACTCTTCATAAATATGTTTATCCTTTATTACTTTGTGCGTATCTATTGCAGGATAACAAATTTCTACTTCTTTCTCTCTTTTATAATTTTTTAAAAGATTAACAGTTGTCTGAGAATTGGCAATAATCAGATCAGATTGGTCAATTAATTGAGAAAGCTCTGTCTTGTTTAACCATGCAAAAATTTGTTCTAGCTCATGAACATGCACTATCAATTTTATTTTATGTTTTAAAGCATACCGTATTATTTCGGGCTGAGTAATAGTATTAACATACCAAACAGAAGCTTTATATTTTGATAATATAAATGGGAAAACAATTACTTTTTGTAAAAGTCTAAATATCTTGTTTTTAATACCCGAATTACTATTTACAGTATGAATGGCTTTCTTTTTTATCCTTTTATTTAATTGATCAAATAATTTGCCTTTGTATTTTGTTATGATAACGGTGGCTTCAATTGAAGAATCCAAGTAATTAAGTAAATTAAACAATACTACTTCAGAACCGGTAAGGTCCATAGATAGACTAAAGAAAGTAATTTTTCTACTGTTTATTTCACCCATTAAACTCTTATCATTTAATTAATTTTGAACGAATACTATAAAATATAAAAAACAGTTTGGTTAAAAACGGTTTACCAACCAGCCATTTAGCCAAAGAAGTGTTTTTGATTTTTTTAACATTGCTTAAATATATGTATTCTTCTTTGCTCAGGTATTGGTCATGTATTTTACGACGTTCAGTTATGATCTGCTGCATATTGCCAGGTAGGGAGCTTATACCAGTGGTATTATACATAACTATCGGAAACGGTAGATACCGATTACTTATTTTCTTAATAGCAATTGCGTGAAAAAAGAAATCATAATCAGCAGCTATTTTAAAGTTCTCATTGTATAGCCCTATTTTACTAAACAATTCCCTTTTTATAAATGCCGCAGGGTGCCATATATTATCATCAAACAGGTATTCAATGGAAAGTTTTTCCGGAAGCTTACCTAGTTCTTCTTTTCCACCAGCAAAGTGAAAAATTATTTCACCATATAGAATATCCTCAGAGTAATTACGTTTAAAAACATCTTCCAAAACACTTTGTGTGTACAAATAGTCTCCGGAATTGAGAAAAAGGCAGTATTCACCGGTGGCCTTTTGTAAGCCTTTATTCATCGCATTGTAAATGCCTGAATCTTTTTCCGATACCCAATAATTGATCTTTGAAGTATTTGCTTTAAGAATATCTGCACTACCATCATTAGATCCTCCATCAATAACAATGTATTCAAAATCAGTAAAGGTTTGCCCAATAACACTCTTAACAGTACTTTCAAGCCCGGCCTTGTTGTTATAACTTATTGTTATGATAGACAGTTTTGGCATTACCTATCTAAGTATTTGTTTTACAGTTTGAAATACTTTTCCAGGCTTTATTAGATTCATATTTATATCAGATTCTTCACCAAACAATTTGTCTGCAGTGTTATTGTCATTTATCATATTTTCAAATTCATCAGGTAAAACAACAGAGAGGCTCATCGCCATTTCTTTCGGATATGGGCAAAAGCGCCCGTAATTATTTCCGTTAGAAATGCAAATGGTAGGAATACTTAATGCCACTGAAATATGCATGGGGCCTGAATCATTTGCAATGATAAGCGCTGCCCTTTGAATAAGTTCACTTGTTTCATATAAGTTGACCTTCCCTGTACAGTCTTGTATGTTAACAGAACCAGAGGCTATGATTTTACTTGCAATTTCAGTATCACTTTTTGATCCGCAAATTAAAACAGGTAGCTTATATACTTCGTTTACTACTTTACATAGTTTGGCAAAATACTCTGCAGGCCATCTTCTTTTTTCATGCCCCGCCCCCGGAAAAATAATAATGTACTTATTCTTTTCACTTTCAGGTTTTTCAGAGTGTTGAATTGCTGGTTTTTTTATTTCCAGTTTTTTATCCAGTATATTATCAAAGAAATATTTGTTCCGGTAAAATTCAAACAAATATTTTTCTGATGGCTGTAAAAGATCAGTGTACTTATAATTGTTCCTGGTCTTATTCTCCTGGCTAATGTTCACCGTATCTCCGTTATAGCCTATAATCTCTTTTGCACCGCTATGTATTGCTAGTTTATCAGCATCTGCGGTTCTCGAATAAACCGGGTGAAGTAATATATTGCAACCAGTCTGTTGTAGTTTTTTGTATATCGAATAACGATACTTATCATTACCGAGCATGGGCACATCTACCCAAATAAATTCAGAAATGAACTTACCATCCAGTTTTTCTGCCAACTCCTTCCAGATGATGTTACCGCATAATACAAGCTTACCCTTAGTCGTATTATGAACTTCTTCAATAAAATTCCTGAACAGTACATAATCTCCAATACCATCCAATCGAAGTATTATAATATCTGTATTAGTATTACTTGCTTTTTTTGAATAGAATAATTTTTCAGTTAAATTGACTGAGGTATTCTTCAGCCTTTGGCTGCCTTTATTCACAATTTGTTTGATTGTGTACATGCCTACTTACTTTGTTTTGCAATTTTACTTTCTATAAACTTATAGTCCTCTTGAAGCAATGACTTGCGCTTGTTTATTTCAGTTTCAGAAAGGAACTTACCTGATATTCTTTCGAGTATATGCTTTTTCCTTGGAGATATAGCTTTACTAAAAAGTGTATTCTCAAATTCGCCATCAGTTATCAAATGCAGATTAAAACCGTTTGTGTAAAGCTTCTGATTGTTCTCTTTTGCTATGAATCTTAGAGACTCTGGCGTATAAAATGCAATGTGTTGGCCCGACAATGGTGCCCTGTACCACCATTTGTCAAACTCTTCAGCAGAAGATGGAGCAAGTAATGTGGAAAAGAGAATAGAAGGGGCAAAGCCAAGCATTTTTTTAACTTCATCGGTTGGATTTTCCAGATGCTCAAAAACCTCAAAGGCAGTAACAAGGTCAAACTTCTTTGATTCGATATCTGATATATCGAAATGCCTTGCAAAAATATTTTCACAATGCGTGTCATAACGATAGAATTCAAAACCTTTATCACGCATTAAACGAACAAACATGCCATACCCACCGCCATAGTCAAGAAAACGTTTTGACTTACTGAAAAAGCCTGAAATTACTTTTTCTGTAACAGCAGATAATTCAATATTTCTTGAGATCAACCCAATGTCAAGGTCTGCAATAGCGTCGTTATAGGCTTCGTTCAACCAATATGGTTTCTCTGTTTGAATAAAGCCACAGGTATTGCATTTGAAATAATCTATTTCATGTTTATTCAATACTTTGCCTTTATAAAAGAAGCTCGCTTCCGCACTACAAACCTTACAATTCATATCAAATAGATTTAATAGCCTCCTGAAGTTTTAACTTGAAATCTTCTTTAAAGTGGTCGAAAGAATTAAGGCGATGTGTTTCTTCAATAATTACTTCACTCTGCTTTTTTAAATCTTCAACTGTTAACTTTTGCGACTTGTTTATTGCATCAATTACTGCAGTAGCACTAAATTCATTGATCAGTAAACCATAACCATTCAGGTCCACATCCGTATTTTTGGTTACGATCGGTATCAGTCCACCATTTGCCATACACGTTATTACTGCAGGCGAATTTCCTTCCGATGCACTCGGGTAAATTACAAATGCTGAGCTTTTAAGAATTTGTTTGAATTCATCTGATTCAACATTCACAAACCCATGATATTTTATATTACCTGCTGAAGTTATGACAGAACTGTAGTAATTAAAGAAATCATTTTCGTTTTTTACATTTCCGCAAATATGCAGTGTACAGTCCTTACGTTCTGCAAATGCGTCAATAACAAGGTCTAAACCTTTATGAATTGCCCCATCGCTGCCAAACCAAATGTGGTTTTGCTTTGCACTATTCCATTCTTCATCTGTTCGCGCTATGGTATGTTTTATAAATACAGGGGCATGAATGGTGCTTATGTTTTCATTCCTGTAGGTTGCTTTTGCAAATGTACTACCATGCAATATTATCCAATCAGCGAATTCATGTTGTAATACCCAATCCTCTTTTATATATCGTGAAGAGGATAAGAGGATTTTACCATGTTTTTTATGAAAATCGGTAATCCTTCTTATTGTAATTACATTTGAGAATAAAGGATTGCAACCTGTTCCGAACCAGATAACCTTGGTTTTTGAAGCATTGTTGCGCATTTGCAATACATTATCCAGGGTCTTACCAAGTCCTATTACCAAGTTGTATTTATCAAAGCTTTCCTTAAAATCATCCATGCAATCAATTACATCAACATTATAACCAAGCTCGTTTAATGTTTTTGCTATAATTTGGGTAGTTAACCTGTTTGTATGTCGGCTGTTATTGATTTTTTCTTCGTTTTCAAAAACACTCCTTATATAGGAGAGCAGGGCAGTTTCATTGTGTGAGGTATTAAATACATTTACAAGTATTTTTGCCTTTCTGGGATTTTTAGAAACTGAATATCCCAACCCTGCTATTATTTTATGTACAAACAGTTTGAGATAGTTCATGTAAATTATAATTGATGTGATCTAAGCTATTGAACTTTTTTCCATTCCAGAACTGGTAAAACTGCTCCGCCTCTTCCTTCTGTAGTTTTTGCAACGGGGCTTACCGAATCAAAAATTGAAAATGTGGTTTCATATTTAAATAAATCCAAAACCTCAACCTTAGGAATTGCTGCAGAGGCAATTATAGAGTAGTCTCCACCACGAAGAAAACTCATCGGCAATTCTATTATGAACTTATAAGTCCCTTTTTCCCAAACCTTGGTATCACTGCGTTCAGTATCTACATCTTTTATGCAGGTTGTAAAGATCATGCCGTATTGAAAATGGCTTAATTGTATTGCTACATCATAACCACGGCCTTGTTGCAATATCTCAAATTCAATTTCTATGAAACCTTTAATTTCATTATTTAATTCGGAAACAGCAACAGAACTGTCATTTAATACCTTGGTACTTCTTATTTTAAGCTTTGCATTGGCCGAAGCGGGTGAATCATCTCTGTTTACTCCCTGACTTTTTTTTCCTGCATGCAGGTAAGAATTAATGACCTTATCAGTACTACCTATTTCCTGTAACGTACCATTATTAAGTACAATTACTTTATTGCAAAGTGCAGATATAGCAGCCATATTATGACTGACAAAAAGTACTGTACGACCACCTTTTGACACATCTTCCATTTTACCAAGGCACTTTTTCTGAAAGGCTGCATCGCCTACTGCAAGTACTTCATCTACAATTAAAATATCGGGCTCAAGGTGAGCAGCCACTGCAAAAGCAAGGCGCACATACATTCCACTGCTATACCTTTTTACAGGTGTGTCAAGAAATTTTTCTACTTCAGCAAAGGTTACTATTTCATCAAACTTCGATTGGATTTCCTTTTTACCCATGCCTAGTATGGACCCGTTCAGGAAAATATTTTCCCTACCGGTAAGTTCAGGGTGAAACCCGGTGCCAACTTCCAATAAGCTGCTTACGCGTCCATCAATTGTTACGCGCCCTTCAGTTGGTTCAGTAATGCGGCTGAATATTTTCAGCATAGTTGATTTACCAGCCCCATTGCGGCCAATTATTCCTACACGTTCTCCTTTATTAATTTCAAAGGAAACATTTTTTAATGCCCAGAACTCTTCAAATTTTGGAAGCTCTTCAGTTTTAGTAGCTACCAATGATTTTGCTTTATCCGTAATAACATCACGTAATGCAACATACCTCTCTTTGGCCTGGTGCCTCAGAATATATTTCTTACCTAAATTTTCAACTTTAATTATCGGCTCCATTAAATTACGTCTGCAAATGAGTGTTCTGTTTTACGGAAATACCAAATTCCGGTAACTAAAAATAAAAGGCTTATAATAACCGATAAAACAAATCCGGGAAGGTATATATGGCTTTCATTGCCTATAATGCACCACCTGAAACCATCAATAACACCGACCATCGGATTAAGCGAGTAAATGAATTTAAATGCTTCTGGTAAACGTGTGCTTTGATAAATAGAATCGCTGCTGTAGGCTATGGGGCATGCATATAAACCAAGTTGTACAATAAACGGTACGATAATTCTGAAATCGCGGTATTTTACATTTAGCGAGGCAATAAATAATCCGGTACCTATTGTAGTAACTATTGCAAGTAACAAAAAGAAAGGCAAAAATATTATCTTCCAATCGGGCATGAATCTTAATAAACACATAATAATTACCAGTATTCCAAGAGAGACCAGAAAATCGATTAAAGCAACTATAAGGGTACTTAATGGAACTATAAGTCTTGGAAAATAAACTTTGGATAACAGGTTAGAATTACCCACAAGTGAATTACTCATTTCACTAAATGCACTGGAAAAGAATTGCCAGGGTAATGCAGCGGCAGAGACCAGTAATATGCGTGGTACTCCGGAAGGTATAGGAGACTGAAAAAACCAACCAATAAACCACATTACCAGTATTGTAAATAATGGCTTTGTAACACTCCACGCTAAACCAATTACTGTTTGTTTGTACCGGACTAATACATCGCGCCAGGCCAGGAAATAGAAAAGCCCGCGGTAATTCCATATATCTCTCCAATAATGCCTGCTTTTTGCACCAGGTTCAATTACAATGCGATTGCTCACTTTCCTGAATAAAGAATTAAGTGTCAAAGTTACTGAAATTTGTCTACCTCTGTTTGGCTAAAACAGGCATTTGCCAACGCCTTTTTGTTAAATTCGCAGGGAAAGATGAAACAGTTATAAAATCTATGAAAGATATTGCCGAAAATATTAAAGATTACAACAGCGATCGCATTCCCGAAATACTGAAGCTGAAATATATGGCTATGAGAAATGACAAATACCATTTCTTTCGCGCAATTCCCAATATACTTTACAGCGATATCCCCAAAAAGTCTTTCTTGTTCGATGCCCCTGATGTATGGTTATGCGGAGACCTTCACCTTGAGAATTTGGGCAGTTACAAAGGTGATAATCGGGTTACTTATTTCGGAGTGAACGATTTCGATGAATGTATTTTAGGGTCATTCCTGATTGATATTAGCAGAATGTTATCTAGTATTTATGTTTCGGCAGATAGTTTAAAACTTAGTGTTAATGATGCTCAGGCCCTATGTAAAGTATTTGTTGATTCCTATTTTGAAAAGTTAAGTGAAGGATATATTCGCGAATTAGAGCAGGAAAGGGCACAAGGGGTAATGCGAGACTTTCTGATACAGGTGCAAAAACGAAAACGGAAGGAATTTCTGAAAAAGAAATTGGTAAGGAAGAATGGAAAGATATTTATTGATGATATACATACCTTACCAATTTCAAAAAAGGAGAAAAATAAAATAACAGAACATATTCATACCTGGGCTGGGGGAACAATAGATCCTGGTTTTTTTGAAGTGAAAGATGTTGTATTTCGCATAGCAGGGACATCAAGCCTTGGAATTGAACGATATGCTATATTGGTTGAAGGCAGGGGTGGGGAAGATGGTATGTTTCTGCTTGATCTGAAACAAACTTTGCCATCATGCCTTGAAAAATATATTAAAACCAAACAACCTCACTGGAAAAATGATGGAGATAAGATCGTAGAAGTTCAAAAGAGAACATTATCGGCTCCGCCTGCATTATTATCGAGTATTGATATTGGCAAAAAAAACTTTGTATTAAAAGAATTGCAACCTTCGGCCGATAGAATAAATTATACTTTGTTTGCCGGCAACACGAAAAAACTTAAGATCATATTAGATGATATGGGCAGTATTTGTGCCTGGAGTAATTTGAGGAGTGGAGGTAGAGATGGCTCCGCGATTGCGGATAAACTGATATCATTTGTAGGTAAGAATGATAAGTTTAAAAAGGAATTGATTGAGAATGCACGCCAAACCCTTAACGACACAAACAAAGGGAGTGTAAAATGAACTGTGCTATTTAAAGAGAATAAATAACTTTAAATAAACACAGAGAATGAAAAACACAAGTGAAGAGTATG
>OLMA01000083.1_pt1 | contig 115895 bp, 87 predicted proteins | sample 1604671 | NCBI WGS metagenome assembly OLMA01 (sample SAMEA104055725, study PRJEB20765) | soil metagenome | biome: Arctic tundra; feature: Polygonal ground; material: soil | place: USA | collected 2011-09 | depth 0-0.5 m | reverse complement strand
TATACTTCGTGGAAGTATTCATCAGTAAGGTCTTTTATAAAGTAAATAGCTTCGCCGGTTGATTTCATTTCAGGGCCAAGTTCTTTCTTTACCTCTGCAAATTTGTCGAATGAGAATACAGGTATTTTTATTGCATACCCTTCTTTGCGCGGATTGAATTTAAAGTCCTTTACTTTAGCACCAAGCATTACCTTGGTTGCATAGTTTACATACGGTTCATCGTAGGCTTTGCATATAAACGGTACCGTACGTGATGCACGTGGGTTGGCTTCAATTACATACACTTTCTCGTCTTTAATAACAAACTGTATGTTTATCAATCCAACTGTTTTTAACGCTATTGCAATTCGCTTGGTGTACTCCTCGATTTGCTTTACTACTTTTTCGCTAAGGTCGAATGTTGGTAATACAGCATACGAATCACCGGAATGTATTCCGGCAGGTTCTATGTGTTCCATAATACCTATTATGTAAACATCTTTTCCATCGCAAATTGCGTCAGCTTCTGCTTCTATGGCATTTTGCAGGAAGTGATCAATAAGAATTTCATTACCCGGAATATCTTCCAACAGACTTATTACGTGTTGTTCCAGTTCTTCTTCATTGATAACGATCTTCATGCTTTGTCCTCCTAGTACATACGATGGCCTTACCAACAAAGGAAAGGTGAGGTTCTTTGAAAATTCTGTGGCTTCATCGGCTGTGTGCACCACTCCAAATTCTGGAAATGGGATATTATTGTCGCGTAATAAAGCAGAAAATTTACCACGATCTTCAGCAAGGTCAAGTGATTGAAAATCGGTGCCAATGATCTTTATACCATAACGTTCCATCTTTTCTGCCAGTTTAAGGGCAGTCTGTCCGCCAAGTTGAACAATTACGCCTTCAGGCTTTTCGTTCAACAGTATTTCATAAATATGTTCCCAAAAAACAGGTTCAAAATAAAGTTTGTCTGATACATTAAAGTCTGTAGAAACAGTTTCGGGGTTACAGTTTATCATAATGGTTTCGTATCCCATTTCTTTTGCTGCCAGTACTCCATGTACGCATGAATAGTCAAACTCAATGCCCTGTCCAATACGGTTCGGTCCCGACCCGAGGACAACAATTTTCTTTTTGTCCGATGCTATTGATTCATTTTCTTCTTCGAAAGTAGAATAGTAATATGGCGTACTTGCCTCAAATTCTGCCGCACAGGTATCGACCATTTTGTACACCCTCTTAATGCCCATCTCCTCGCGGCGTTTTTTAAACACTTCGCTTTCAAGGCAACGTAACAAATGCGCTATCTGCCTGTCAGCATAGCCTTTGCGCTTGGCTTCTACCATTAGTTCGCGCGGAATATTGCTGATGTTATATTTTTCAATATCTTTTTCAAGCAATACAAGTTCCTCTATCTGGCGCAGAAACCATGGGTCGATCCAGGTAAGTTTATGGATTGTCTTTGTAGGTATCCCTAATTTTATAGCATCATACACATGAAATATACGGTTCCAGCTCGGATGCTCTAAACTTTGTACTATCTGGTCTTGTTTCTTCAGTTCTTTTCCATCTGCGCCTAATCCGTTACGCTTAATTTCAAGCGACTGGCATGCCTTTTGTAATGCTTCCTGGAATGATCTCCCGATAGCCATTACTTCGCCTACCGATTTCATTTGCAGGCCAAGCTCACGTTTAGCGCCCTTAAACTTATCGAAGTTCCAACGTGGTATTTTTACAATTACATAGTCGAGTGTAGGTTCAAAAAATGCAGATGTATTTTTTGTTATCTGGTTCTTCAGTTCATCAAGGTTATACCCAATAGCCAATTTAGCAGCTATTTTAGCGATAGGATAGCCGGTAGCTTTTGATGCGAGGGCTGATGAACGTGACACACGCGGGTTAATTTCAATTGCAATAATATCTTCGGCTTCATCAGGACTTACTGCAAATTGTACATTACAGCCACCCGCAAATGTGCCAATAGAGCGCATCATTTTTATGGCCATAGTACGCATCTTTTGATACGTTGTATCGGAAAGAGTCATAGCAGGAGCAACAGTAATAGAGTCTCCTGTATGAATGCCCATTGGGTCAAAGTTCTCTATAGAACAGATAATAACTACATTATCATTATTATCACGTAGTAATTCCAGCTCAAATTCCTTCCAGCCTATCATGGCCTTATCTATGAGCACCTCATGTATAGGAGAAGCATGAAGGCCGTTGTTAAGGGCTGCGTCAAAATCTTCTTTCTTGTGCACAAAAGAAGCGCCTGTTCCACCCAAGGTGAACGAGGGACGTATAACAAGCGGGAATCCTATTTTTTGTGCTATTTCTTTACCTTCTAAAAATGAATTGGCAATGGCTGAAGGAGCTGTTCCCACACCAATGTCAACCATACATCTTCTGAATTTTTCCCTGTCCTCGGTTACTTCAATGGTCTTAATATCTACCCCAATGATTTTTACTCCATACTTTTTCCATATTCCCATTTCCTCTGCTTTCATGCAAAGGTTTAGTGCGGTTTGCCCGCCCATGGTAGGAAGTACGGCATCTATTTTACGTTCTTCTAAAATTTTAACCAGCGAAGCAACTGTTAGTGGCAACAGATAAACATTATCTGCTGTAACCTTATCGGTCATTATAGTTGCAGGATTGGAGTTAATGAGTGTTACCTCAATACCTTCTTCGCGCAGTGAACGTGATGCCTGTGAACCTGCGTAATCAAACTCGCAAGCCTGGCCGATTATAATGGGGCCACTACCTATAATTAAAACCGATTTTATGGAATTGTCTCTTGGCATTTTTCAGCTGTTTTTTCGGATTGCGAATGTATGCAATTATAGGGCTTGAGATTTCATATTTTATGAACAAAAATGGCTAGCCCAGTATCTTTTGCCTATTCGTGCATTATATAATATATCACAGGCAATGAACAGGATACTTTTCTTACTCTTTTTCTGCATGTTGTATCCAGCTTTATTGGCACAGGACAATATCCATATTGTCAATCATAAGGACATGAGTGCGAAGGATAAACTAAAAGTGAAGATAGGGTATAAGAAAATGATGAAAGCGCGCCAAAAAGATAGGGCCAAAAGAGATTATAAAAGATGCATAAGAAGAGATACAGAAAAGGGTTACGGCGAAGAAGGTTTCTTTTCTTTTGAAAGTGTTTTACTTAATAAGGGTTACCCTACCAACATATCTGTGATCTTTGTGGAATACGTCAGTAACTTCAATTAACCAGACATAGGTGTCTTCCTGTGCTTTCTGACCCGATGAGCCACCCTGTACCTTACCGTTCCATCCGCCATAAATATCGGTAGTGTAATATAGCTGTTGTCCCCAACGGTCAAATATCCACATTTGGTATTTTATAATTCCAACACCTTTTGCTGTAAACAGGTCATTCAGTCCGTTACCATTTGGAGTAAATGCGTTTGGTACATATATCACGAAGAATGGTTCTATGTATACGCACTCAGTTGTTTGAGCAGTACAACCATGTTTGTTTGTTACTTCCAGACTAACGCAATAAACACCGGTATCGGCATAGGTATGTTGTGGGTCTTTTATAACACCCGTAGAATCAGTTCCGTCGCCAAACTGCCAGAACCAGTTTACAATACCATACGCATCGGTGGAATGATCGGTAAAGTAAATGGTAGGATTCATAATATCAGCAGGCTGTGGAGTATAGCTGAATGCCGCGGTAGGATAACTATAAACATTAATGTAATTATTTATCATAACGGAATCTGTACATCCATTATTGGTAGTTACTATAAGGCCTACAGAATATACACCTGCTTTGGTGTAACAATGGGTAGGATTAGCGCTATCGCTTTTAGAACCATCTCCAAATGTCCAGTGCCAGATAACGATACTTCCACCTCCTGCTACAGTAGATTTATCAGTAAATTTTACACAAAGCGGGGCACAGCCTTGCAATGTGTCAGCAATAAGATTAACTACAGGCAAAGGATTAATAGTTATGATAACGGAATCTTTTACAGGAGGTGTAGTACATCCATCATGAACAAATACTGTATACGTAGTAGTAACGGTCGGTGTGGCAATAACAGTAGAACCAGTTGTAGTATTTAGGCCAGCAGCAGGCGTCCATGTGTAAAAATAAATCCCATCTCCGCCTGTTGCAGTAGCTGTAATTTTAGCAGATCCTACACCTGGGCAGAGGCTTGCAGGAGGCCCGGCTTTTATAGTAAGTGGAGGTCTTACTGTAACTACAACCGGCGTAGGTGCCGATGCGCATCCATTTGAATCAGTTGCCTGAACAGTATATGTTGTAGTAATAATAGGAGTAACAGTAATACTTTGTGTAGTTTGCCCTCCCGGAGTCCAGCTATAAGTATAAGGCACAGTGCCACCAGAAGCTGTTGCTGTTAATGTGGCGGATTGACCAATACAAATCGTATCAGGTGGAACAGTTACCACTACCGGTGGAGGTTGTGTAATATTAACAACAGCCCAGTTTTTGCATCCATTGCTGTCGGTTACTGTAATAGTATAAAGCCCTGCAGTCATAGTACTGGCAGTTAATGTTGTAGCACCAGTTACTCCGGCTGATGGCGCCCATTGATAGGTAAACGGCGGAGTGCCTGCAGTTACTTTAGCTGTTGCGCTTCCATTGTTTCCTCCGTTGCAGGTTACGTTGGTAGAGGAAATAATTTTAACTGTATCACCTGATAGATAACCAACAATAACGCATGTATCAGCAGTACACTTGTTGGCATCGGTAATAGTCACACAATATTGGTCAGCAGCAATGCCGTTTATTGATGCCGTGGTTGCTCCGCTGCTCCATAAATAAGTATACCCCGGTGTACCTCCGGTAGCCGTTACTGTTGCGCTTCCATTTAATTTACTGCACTGTTCCGGAGTGGAAGTTATAGTTAAAACTATAGGCGGAGGGTTAGCGATAGACAGAACCGTATCAACTGTACATCCATGCGCATCAGTTATAGTACATGTATATGAAGAACCAACACACATATTATTGATATTGGCATTTGTGCCTCCATTACTCCATGTATATTTATAAGGAGCTGTGCCTCCTTTGGCAAATACATTAGCTTGTCCGTCACAGGTAGTGTTACAGGTTGCAGGTGAGGTGCTTGCACTCAGAGTTAGTACTACAGGTTGGGTAACCGTCATTACAACTGAATCGGAACAACCTCCGCCTTCTGATACTACGCACCAATATTTTCCGGCAACAAGCCCTGTATCGCTCGATGTTGTAATACCATTACTCCATTTGTATGTAAAGGGCCCTGTACCGGTAACGGTAACAGATGCTGAACCATTAGATTGTCCGAAACATTTTACGTTTACTACAGTTGTGTCTACCGTAAGTGCCCCGGTGCCTCCTTTTACTATTATCGAAGCAGTATCTATCCTGGGAATACATGCAGCATCTTTAATTGTTACAATTACTTTACCCGGGCAAAGTCCAGTTGCTGTTGAAGTAGTTTGTCCATTGCTCCAACTATAGGTATATGGGTATGCATCGCATACAGTCGCAGAAGCCGTGCCTGTACAGCCACAAGAAGTTGAAGGGCTGACAATAGTCACCATTTTAGGTACTGTAACTGGTGTCGCCGAAACAAACCCGTTACCCGCTGCATATAAAAGTCCGTTAGGCGCAATATGAAAATCGTAAATACTATCCGTAGAAGCGGTTGATGTTAATGCGAGTGTACTAATAAGTGACAATGACTTACTGTATACGTTTACTTGATTGGCATTTCCAACATAAATATTATCTTGGCAATCGAGTGCTATTCCGCCCGACATCTGAACATTTGGTGAAACCAGTACAGTATCTATAATGGCGCCTGTGGCTGGGGTCCAGGTTCTTAACATGTTACCATCATATGTAGCAACTATATTCAAATCGGCGGCTAAGCCGTTAAAGCCATTACCACAATAAATGTATGGGCCTGAAGGAAGTGCAGGATAATATGGTATGGAAGCAGTTTCTATAAATACTGATCTGTCAGGTACTTGATAGGCTGTAGGAGCTAGTGTTGCAGATGGCATTTGAAGTAAAACATTCCAATAGCCTGTGTTTCCGCCTGAAGCTGGTTTGGTGGTTGCAAAATAACATTTGCCCACACCGTCAAATGTTATCATAGCTATATCATGATGGGTGCTACCAGCAGGTGCGCCCAAAACATTTACAGGGTTCATCGTAGTACAATTCGTATCCATCGTTGCACCCTGAAAGGTTACATTATTTGTTCCCTGACCTGCACCAATAATCACCTGGTTATCACAATAATCGAATGCCATTTTCCATATCTCATCAATACTCGCATTTCCTCCATAAGATACAATAAGATTTCCTGCAGAACTGATCTTTTCCACATTGCATCCTGTAGCAGAAGTATAATCTAATCCTTCAGCTATGTATGAGCTTCCACTTCGGTTATCAGTACAATAGCCACCATAATAGAAATAACCATTTTTAAGCTGGTTTGATGCAAGGAATGTGGTTGTCCATGTCCAGACCAAAGTACCTGCAGCGTTGAATTGTTCTAATTGGTATTCTGTCTTATCACCACCGCCCATTGCATAAACATTACCAGCCAAGTCGTATTGCACGTCATAGGCTTTATTTGTTCCAGTAAACGAAGTAGGACTTGTAAATGCAGGGTCAATGGTCAGCGTTTTGCTTTTATCGTAATTGCCTACTGTAAAAGAAACTGTTTTGTTATTGAGAGAAAAAGAAGAAGCAACATAGTTTCCATTTTCATCACTCGCCATGGGTGCACGATCGTTGAGAGTTGCGCAATCAGATGAGATGTGTATAGAATTGTTGATTAAACTGAGATCTGAATTATCTGAATAGTGCATTTTAACTTGGGAAAGGTCTCCGCCGGGATGAACAATAATATCGTACTCCAATCCTTTATGATCGGAAGTATAATAGAATGCAACATCTATATTATTATATAGGTTGTGGTAAATTATTTTCTTCCAGGCATGAGCCAGGACACTTGAGTGCCCAGTTTTATCATTCGGGTTGCGATATGTAAAGTATGCACTTTCAGGTTCTTGTACTTCTACCGTTGCATTTTTATTTGCACCATCCCAATTAATGCTCATAAAAACCGGTTTCACTCTTACTCCGGCATCTTCTTCTTCTTTAGCATCTTTCTCATCTGTTGAGTAGATAATATCATGCTCAAAAGTTATAGCTGTTGATTGAAAAAAGATATGTACGCTTCCTTTTTTAGTATAGTAAAGTATATCGTCACCAACATTTTTCTTTACTCCTTCATTGAACTGGCCCTTGTTCTCAATAAAAACATCGTGTACAAAGGGCTCTTTAACTGTCCATCCTTTTTCAGGATGTGTTTTCTGTGCCTTAGCAGAATATGAGGAAATAGCAATAATTACGAAAACTGCTTTTGCTAAGTGGGCAAAGAATGTATTACGTAATTTATAGATCAAAATATGGAGTTTATTTTGGGCAGAATGTTTGTTTCACCTTATCTAAACATGTACTGTGCTTAACAAAAGTAAAAAAAAAGCCGAGAAAAACAAATTTTTAGGATGTTAAATGCCTTCCACTGAATATAAATGTATGACATACACCTCATTATCAGATTATTGCGAATTTTATTCGAAAACTATTGCATCTGCATCCATCCCTTGCTTTTTAAACACTGAACGCACTTTCCAACCATAAAATGCCAGGTAGGCAAAACAGAATACCGGAACTACATAAGATATATGCGCCCCGTAATGATCTACAATAAGGCCTTGTATAGGTGGTATTATAGCTCCACCTAATATCATCATGATAAGTAAGGATGAACCTTGGGTAGTGTATTTACCTAAACCGGCAATTGCCAGTGAAAATATACATGGCCACATTACGGAACAATATAATCCTCCACTTATAAATGAAAATAATGCAACATTACCAGTTGTCATTAACCCTACAATCATTAACAAACCCGCAATGCAACTGAATAGCATTAATGTGCGGGCTGGTTTTTCCTGGCCTATAAAGAAGGCTATGATAGCCAGTATTAAATAAGGAACATAATACTTGTAATCAGATATATCGCTATTGCGTAAGTAATTAATACCACAAATAACTCCGAATGCAATTAAGGGAACAACGGTCATCAGAAAGATCCTCAGTTTTTTCGATAACTTAAATATTGTCAATGAACCTCTCCATCTGCCTATCATAAGGCTACCCCAATACAATGAAATGTAAGGCGATATCTGGCTTGCAGTAATGCCCTTTATTTCAGGCAATTTTAAAAGCGCACCCAAATTACTTTGTATGGTCACCTCTACACCTACATAAAAGAAAATGGCAATCATTCCTAAAGTAAGTTGCGGATATTTTAATGCCTCTGGTTTTCGCTCTGGTTTTTCTTGTTGTGTAATTGGTGGAAGAGAAGAAAATGCAAGAACAGTTGCCGATAAAATAAACATCCCACATAGAATAATTGAGGGAATTTTTACACCCGAAATATCTGCCGGTGGAGAATAAGAAGTGCTTATTTGCCCGAATAATGCAAGGCTTAAAAGCACTGGCCCAATAGTTGTACCGAAAGAATTAATGCCCCCTGCTAAGTTTAACCTGTGCGATCCTGTTGATGGAGAACCTAAGGCAATTACATAAGGATTAGCAACTATTTGTTGCAATGTAAATCCAAGGCCAATTACAAACATGCAGGTCAGCAGCATAGGATAGGAATGCATATTAGCTGCAGGAATAAAACCTATTGCACCAACAGCAGAAATAAGTAAACCAAGTATGAGCCCTTTCTTATATCCAATACGTTGTAAAGGATCTGCATAAGAAATAGTTATAAAAAAATACAGCGCCGAGCCGAAAAAATAAGCAATGTAAAAAGCCCAGTCTACCAGTTGAGATTTGAACTGGGTTAAATGAAAAGCCTCTTTAAATAATGGAATGAGTATTCCATTGGAAGCCGCTACAAACCCCCAAAAGAAAAATATGCTGATAAGAATAGCGAGAGAGGATAAGCGGGAGTTTTTCATTCCTGTTGTTTGGTTTGATGTTGGTAAAAATAAAAATTTCCACTTCTGTTATCTTATAAAACATAATATAGATATAACCTGTTATGTGTTTAAAACCATTATTTTGGCTTTCGATTTTTAAAATTTATGGCAGAAAAGAAGAAAACCGCAGCATTGGGATTTATTTTCATTACACTTTTCTTAGATGTAATGGGCCTTGGAATTATCATTCCTGTATTTCCAACTTATTTCTAAACTTATTCATGGTGATCTTAGCCAGGCAGCATTATGGGGTAGCTGGTTAGTTGCTGCTTTTGCAATTATGCAATTCCTTTTCTCTCCTATAATGGGCGGATTAAGCGATAGGTACGGACGCCGCCCGGTATTGTTGTTATCTCTTTTAGGTTTCGGATTGGATTATTTTGTAATGGCATTTGCTCCTACTATTTGGTGGTTGTTTGGTACACGTGTAGTAGCTGGTATGATGGGTGCAAGTTTTACTACCGGTACGGCCTACATTGCCGATATAAGTACTCCTGAAAAGCGTGCACAAAACTTTGGTCTGATAGGTATGGCTTTTGGTTTAGGCTTTATTGTAGGGCCTGCTATGGGCGGCCTTTTAGGTAAAGCTGACCCGCGATTGCCATTTATTGTTGCAGGTTGTGTGTCTCTGTTAAATACGTTATACGGTTATTTTATTCTTCCGGAATCACTACCCAAAGAAAATCGCCGTAAATTCGATTGGAAACGGGCAACCCCGATCGGTTCACTTGAACAATTGGCAAAATATCCGGTTGTGCTTGGCATGGTTGTTTCGATACTATGCATTTATGTAGCAGCTCATGCAGTACAATCAACATGGACATACTTTACCATGCTAAGATTTGGATGGGATGAGGCAACTGTAGGATACTCATTAGCTGTTGTAGGGCTTTTAGTTGGTGCTGTGCAAGGCGGACTTATTCGGATAGTTATTCCTAAGATAGGGCAGAAGTGGTCCGTATATGTTTGGTTAATGTTGTATACAGTAGGCTTGCTTTTATTTGGTTTAGCTAACCAATCGTGGATGATGTTTGTTTTTTTAATTCCGTATGCATTAGGTGGAATTGCTGGGCCTGCTTTGCAAGGAATTATGTCTGCACAAGTTCCGGCTAATGCTCAAGGTGAATTACAAGGTGGCTTAACCGGACTGGTAAGTACGACATCAATTATAGGACCACTTCTAATGGGTGGTTTATTTAAATACTTTACAGGCCCTACTGCACCCGTTTATTTTCCGGGTGCACCCTTCTTTATGGGTGCTTTATTATGTTTAGCTTCTTTATTATTTGCCATGCGGGCATTAAAGAAGCATCTTTAAACCTCGCTCCGCATTTTTTTAATTACAGTACTTAGTTCAGAAATAACTATTTCTATTTCTTCTTTTGTAGTGTATTTACCAAGACTAAAACGAATGGAAGAATTGGCATATTCTTCTCTGCCCATTGCTTTTAAAACATGCGATGGTTCGGGCAATGCCGATGTACATGCGGAGCCCATTGCCATGGCAATATTTGGTAATTGAGCAATTAACCTGTCTGCCTTAATACCTGTAAATGCCAAATTAGTAACATGAGGTAATCTATGCTTCTGGCTACCGTTGACAAATACATTTCCAAGGTCTAAAAGACTTTGTTCCAGAAAGGTACGTAACACAGAAAGCCCTTCGGCATCATCCCACATTTCATCAGTAGCAATAGCACAGGCTTTCCCTAACCCTACAATTCCGGGTACATTAAGGGTGCCTGATCGTATCCCTCTCTCCTGTCCGCCTCCATGTATTTGGGGAGTTACCTTCACACGTGGATCTTTTCTACGTATATAAAGCGCCCCAACCCCTTTAGGTCCGTACATTTTATGTGCTGAAAGACACATGAGGTCAATTCCTTCTTCCTGTACATCAAGTATAACTTTACCTGCAGCTTGGGTAGCATCACAAAACAAAATGCTCTTTTTAGCATGAACTATTTCTGCTATTTTTTTTATCGGGAATATTGTTCCTGTTTCATTATTCGCATACATGGCACATACCAGAACTGTATCTGCCCGTATTGACCTTTCCAGTTGTTCAAGGTCAGGCAATCCCTCACTATCAACCGGAAAAATATCTACATGCCCGCCACGTTCTCCAACATATTTACAGTTATCAAGCACGGCATTATGTTCAGTTGCAAAAGCTAAAATATGTCTGCCCTTAGTCGTATAAGATTTATATACCCCGGTTATGGCAAGACTAACAGCCTCTGTTGCACCTGATGTAAAGATTATTTCCTGTGGTTCGCAATTAATGAGGTTACTTACCTGTTCCCTTGCATTTTCTACTGCACGGTTAGCCCTCCAGCCTGCTGCATGAGTGTGGCTTGCAGCATTACCGAACTTCTCTGAGAAATAAGGCAACATAGTTTCCAATACTCTTTTGTCTACCGGGGTGGTGGCATTATAATCGAGATATATTAACTTGTCGCTCATACTCCGAGTAGTTCTTTATATGAAGGTATATTCGCAAGCGCCTTATAATCACCATTTTCCAAGGAGCAGCAATAAATATTAATACCATTGGTAACCAATAATATTTTCACCTGCATTATGAGGTTATAACGCACCACCTGGTCAAATGTCTCTTGCGATATGGGTATATCAAATCCTTTGCATTCCACCATTAAAATAGGTGCCCCGGCATTGCTGCATGCCACTATATCTGCCCGTTTACTTAGTTTATTATAGGTGAATTCTTTTTCAACCATTAACAGACTTAGGGGAAATTCTTTGTGTTTATTAAGATAATCTATCACATGTTGGCGCACCCATTCTTCGGGGGTTAAAACCACCATTTTCCTGCGTACAGGATCGAATATTCTATGCAATCCACCCTCTTCCTCTATGCGGAAATCGCCAGCAGGGAATGTAAGTTGAGGGAAATTAACAATGCTACCCATATAAAAAGATGAAATGCAAAGTTATGAATAGAAAAGAATGCCGTAATTTGGCGGTAGAAATTATGGCAATATCCTACAAGGACATTTTATCGGACTTAGAAAAGAAGCTCTATCATCCTGTCTACTTTTTTTGTGGAGAGGAACCCTATTATATTGACCTGCTTAGCCAGTATATTGAAAAAAATATACTTGATGAGGGCGAAAGGGAATTTAACCAGATGACCTTTTATGGTCGTGAGAATAGTATTGCAACAGTATTAGATGCGGCCTACAGGTTCCCCATGATGTCGAACCACCAGGTAATTATTGTAAAGGAAGCCCAGGAAATGCGTGACCTGCTGACCGGCGGGGGTGAGGATAAAAATATGTTGCTTACCTATTTAGAAAAGCCACAGAAGTCAACTATACTGGTATTCTGTTATAAGTATAAGAAGCTGGATATGCGGACTTCTGCGGGTAAAAAACTATCGAAGAACTCCGTATTTTTTGAGTCGACCAAGCTTTACGACAGGCAGATACCTACATGGATAGAGAGTTATATAAAAGATAAAGGGTATATAATAGGGCATAAGGCGTTGGGTTTGTTGGCAGAATATTTGGGCAGCGACCTGAGTAAAATTACTAATGAGTTGAGCAAGCTGATGATAAACCTGAAGCCACCTGCTGAAATAACGGTTGCCGATATTGAATCGAACATTGGAATAAGCAAGGACTATAATATTTTCGAATTGCAGACTGCACTTGGGTCGAAGGATATGGGCAAGGCTTTGCAGATAGTGGAATATTTTGCATCAAATACCAAGGACAATCCTTTTGTTTTAAGTGTTGTATCGCTCTACAATTATTTCAGTAAGCTGTTTATTTATCATTCATTAAAAGATAAATCGAAGAATAATGTGGCTGCAAAATTAGGTGTATCGCCCTATTTTGTGGGTGATTATGAAAAAGCAGCTAAAGTTTATAGCCTTTCAACACTGCAAAAAATATTTCATGTATTGCGCGAGTACGATCTGAAATCGAAGGGTGTGGGTAATGCCACAACTGATGAAGAAGAGATATACAAAGAGTTTATTCTGAAACTTATGTATGTAGATAAGATACCACAAACAGAGCTTAAAGTCGTTTAGTATTTTACCACTAAGGCACGGAGTTCACTAAGTAACACTAAGTGATTCTATGTGGTCTTAGTGCCTCAGTGGTCAGTTTTTATTTAATCTCTATTTCATCAATAAAAATAAACGCACCATCAGGATAGCCTGGATGCCATGGTGGTAGTTTGTCATAATTCTTTGCAAAGACTTTCACATACCGCACCTGTTGTGCTGGAATATCTTGCCCCAGAGATTTTATAATTGCAGTTTTAACGGTATCAGCGATTGTATTTACAACATGTGCAAGGGGAGTAAAATGAATGCTATCCGTCGATACAGAGAAATCGACATAGGTAGGCATGTAGATATAACTCAGTGCATCCTGCAAAAACTCAGCCGAAACATGCTGGACTGTTTCTATTTTTCCCAGATCAACCACAGCTTCAAAATCCTGGTATTGATAGGCCTGCCATTTACCTAAACGAAAATCAGTATCGCCATGTTGGAAATCTATTAATGCTTCAGGCCCTCCTGCAGTGTATTGCCTGTTTGGTGTAGAAATGATTTTTATTTTTCTTCCTTTGTCTATTTGTGTGAATTCAAAATAACGTAATGTGTCTTTTGAATTATTATAGAATTTATCATCTAACTCTTTCTTGTCTTTAGGAGTAATAATTGGATAAATCCCGCCAGGTAATTTTAAATAGTATGGTCCTATATAAGGGAAATAGAAAGATTTTGAACTCCCTGAAGTATCATAATCGTATCCGAAAATAGTTAAACTGTTAGTTGAAGAATATGCTCGTGCAGTTATTCTCATCGAATCCGTAAAAATTGAGTTATCATATTCAAGATATGCTTGGGGTAGTATACTTTCTTTTATCGGAATAGAATTTATAGGTACATCATTCCCTGTTCCCCAATTTGAATAGGTGTTACCACCATAGCCTATATCATACTTAAGCAGCCCACCTTTCATCAGATCGGTATAATTCAAAAATGATTTGTTGTAGTCTTGCCCTTTTAGTGTTGCAGAAGAAATGTATTGCTCATAATCTTGACGTGGGTTAGTGGTGATCAGGAATGTTTTCCCATCCTCTAAATGTATTTTCACAGTATCAAATAGGGGAGTAGTTAACTCAAATTGCCCATCGCCCGGGCAAACCTGGTACAATCCCATTGCACTCATTACATACCATGCTGATAGTGCTCCACAATCATCGTTACCACAAATACCATCAGGTTTAGCAGTATAGAATTTTTCTATTTCATGCACATATTGCGCTGTTTTCCATGGCTGCCCAACATAGTTATACAAATATGCTATATGATGGCTTGGTTCATTGCCTTGTGCATATTGCCCCACCATTCCTGTAATATCAGGCTGTTCCCTGCCATTCATTTTCGATGAGGTAGTAAACAAAGTATCAAGTTTCATGGCTAATTTTTCTTTGCTGCCATACAAGTCTATCAATCCGCTAATATCCTGCGGAGTGTAAAAATTATATTGCCATGCATTGGCTTCTGTATAATTAAAAGTTACTGCCTTTGGATCGAATGGTACACAGAACCTGCCATTCTCACGGCCTTGCATAAAATCGTTATTCGGGTTGAATACGTTTTTGTATGCCTGTGCCAGTGCTATATATTTATTATAATCATAAGTCTTGCCTAATGATTTTGCCATTTGTGCAATGCACCAATCATCGTATGCGCATTCCAATGTTTGTGAAACCGATTCACTGCTTTTATCTGCCGGTATGTATCCATATTCCCGCATCGCAGGCAATCCACGTTCATCAGACTCAGCGCTGTGTTCCATTGCTTTCAAAGCCTCTTCTGCATCAAAGCCACGCATGCCTTTTTGGTATGCATCGTAAATAACCGATACCGAATGATAGCCTATCATGCAATTGGTCTCGTTAGCTGAAAGCTCCCACACAGGCAACATTCCACCTTGTTCATATTGCTTTAAAAATGTTTGTATGAATTGCCTGTCCTTAGCTGTGTCAATTATTGTCAACAAAGGATGCAATGATCTGTAGGTATCCCACAATGAGAATACGGTATACATATCAAAGCCTTTTGCATCGTGTATTTTATTATCTCTTCCACGGTATTGTCCATTTACATCGGTATATAAACTCGGGTGTATGGCAGTATGGTAAAGTGCTGTGTAGAATGTTGTGAGCAAACTATCATTCTTTGATGATACTTCTATTCTTCCCAAATAATCGTTCCAGGCGTTTTGTGTCTTTTTTAATGTGCCGTTAAAATCCCAACCGGGTATATCATTCTTTAAATTCTCTCTTGCATTTTCTGCACTAACCGCAGAAATGCCAACTTTCACAAGTAATGTATCGTTATGTTTAAAACCAAACAACACTTTTATATTTTTCGATACAAGGAATTTCGCTGTGGGATCATTATAAAGATTATTGTCAAACACCATCATGTTTTTCATCGGTTTTGAAAAACGGATATCATAATATACCCATTGGTCTTTTGCCCATGCGCTTGATTCGCGGTATCCGCAAACTTCTGTATCACTAAGCCACATAAAGCCGGAGCTTAGTACTTCATCTCTGTGCTTCAGGTCCAATACAATATAGGTCTGATCAGTATGGGTATATATGTATCTGTGTATCCCAGCTCGTTGCCCAACCGTCAGTTCTGCTTTAATATTTCCATTATTAAGCTTTACTGAATAATATCCGGGCGATGCTTTTTCATCTGCATGAGAAAATGTAGAGGAATAGTTTCCGATAGACTGTACATTTCCCAATGCATTTAAAGGAATATCCGGTACAGGCATCAGTAAAATATCTCCGTAATCAGAGCAGCCGGTGCCGCTTAGGTGTGTGTGCGTGAATCCGTAAATAGTATCGTCAGCATAATAGTAACCGGAGCATCCATCCCAGCCCGATGTGCGTGTATCAGGACTTAATTGCATCATCCCAAAAGGATAACATGCACCAGGGAATGTATGGGCATGGCCAGCAGTACCAATGAACGGATCTACATAATGTTGGAATTTTTTTTGAGCAAAAACAATATTCACAGAAAATAGAAAAAGTAAAATCAATTGTTTTACAATTCTGGAAAAAGCCGTATTGTTTTTCTGTTGCATTCGTAAGCGAATGTACAAATATATGGACACTACATTCCTGCTTGAAAGTGGATGAAAAAACCATTCTGACTTAAGCCATTGAAAGAATATTCAAACCTCCATATGAGATTGTAATAAGCTACAAGGTCGATGCCTACCCCATTGCCCCACAATGGCCTGTTGGCAAGGAAATTATTTATTACATATGGAGATGGAGAAGTTAAATATCCCCAATCAGAATAAACGGCTAGGTAAAGCGCATAGAATGCTTTATTGAATTGTCGAATGCCAAAAAGCGGAAGATTTTGTGCAGGTACATTTAAGAATCTGAATTTTAATTCATTTTTTACCAATATAAAATCATTACCATCAATTACATAGTCTTCATATCCACGTACGTAATCATTTGAATAGCCAAGTCCTCTCTGTATATAATATGGTTGCGGAACATCATTTGAAAGTTTTCCTTCTACCATTGCAGCATAGAAGAAATTATGTGAGAGTTTCCAGTATTTATGCAATGACGACTGCACATAAATTATGTTGAATGGATGTTCCAGTAACTCTAATCCATAATCGTTTATACTGAAATCAATATAATAACCTTCAAGCGGGTAAGGCGCGTAATCCCTGACATCGCGTCGGAAGAAATATTTAACTCCGAAAAAATTTGTTGATGTCGCATTGGACGGAAAATAATCGTTAGTTAGTTTAAGTATAGTATCGTTCACTGTGCAAGAATGAAAATTTAATTCCAGGAAGTGGGTGTTGTATAAACCCTGCCTGTATGTATAGTCAACCCTTCCTGTATACTCTTGGCGTAAAACACTTTCAGGTGTATTTAGGAAAGTGAGAATACCACCGACTGAAGTATAGGCAATATCTTTATTCTGCGATGAAGTAAGTGAAAACTGCAAGCCGCCATTTTGCTTTTTGTTTAAATAAGGGATGGTGTAACTCAACTCAAATTGTTGTGTATAGCCAAGTTGTACTGTTGCACGTAATACCTGGTCCAGGCCCAATGTGTTATTGTCAGCCAGGGTTAAACCGTAATCAATTTTTTCAAGACTGCGATGATCCTGTTCCCACCACACATTAAAATTACGTTCTTCAATCTGTAAAATAGGTGCAGGCCATATATACCACTTCTCTTCTACATTGATGGTTATGCCTGTTTGCCCTGTTGAAAGATGAACAGTATCTATCGTTACAAAATTGAATAAGGAAGTATTCATCAAGTTGTTCTTTGCCCGCAATGCCATGGCAGGCCATTCACTTACCTTAATCGTATCGCCTTTATCAAATGTAAGTTCCCGGTGAATAATAGACCTTTTTGTTTTGTAATTACCATCCACATAAATGTCGTAAACAACAAATTTTTTATGGGAGATGGTATCGCTGGCCTGGCTGAATGCAGGTGAAGCGCAAAGAAAAAAAAGTAATGTAAAAAATAAATGTTGAGGGTAACACTTCATTACCTATTATATATTGAGGTAATGCATGAGTGCATCGTATCGGTCTTTTATGCCGGTGTTTTGTACAGTTTGTGAAAAAGAAGCTTTAATTGTGTAACTGAATCTTTCGAATGTTTGCAATACTGCGGAAACATCCTGCACACTTAGTTTAAGGGTAACATCCAATTCAGTCGAATTTTCGCGCGGAGTAAGGAACAGGCTTAATATTTTTGCTCCATTCGATTCTGCGATCTGCGCGATCTGCGATAATGAATAATCGTGCTGGTGAAGTTCAAGTACAATTAAACTGCCGGGTTCCTGTGCGGCTGTTAACTGCGCAAAATACTCCAGCATTTTTTGAACTGTAACTACCCCCACATAATGTTCTTTAGCATCTATAATAGGTATGACAGAAATCTTTAGCAGGGAATACATTTTCAAAACATCATACGCATGTTGATGTTCAAAAACAAATGGTTTTGTGAGAATGCGGCGTATCTTGTTTATCGGGTCTGTTGCCGAAATATTATCCAGTATTTCAGCATCTGAAACAATACCTATATAGTTCGTTTTATCAATAACAGGTAAGTGAGATACTTTGAACTCATCCATCCACTCCAGCGCTTTTTTCGCTTCATCACCCACCTTAAGAGGCGGAATATCAGTACTTATAAGGTCTTTGGCTAACATGTTCTTTTCAATATCGTATGTCAAATCTACATAATTTGTTTATATCCACTAATTAGAAGAACGCCCTTACCTGAGCTGTGCCTGTATTTACTATGTTCGAGCCCTCGCTTGAACGTCCGCTATATGATATATTTAACTGAATATTCTTTGATATATTGCATTGATATGTTACGCCCCAGGTATAGTTATTGCCTATGTTCAAACCCTGCAGCATTTCAAACCCTAATGGCGTATTTGCCGATTCGTTAAACTTGATATTCACGTAATTGAAATTAGCCAACAGGCTTCCTTTATTCAAAACGTTATACTTCAGCTCAGTACCATAGTTTTGCTGCAATGATTGCCCTCCTCCGAATTCGTATGAGTTCAGTTTGTCGGTATACGTAAATAGCAGCGATATTCTGAAACTTGTACTCGGCTGGTAACTGAGTTTAGGCTGACTTATATAATACAGAATATTAAAATTATTACCGGTAAAATAGTTCGAGCTGCTTATATCATCACCAAATTTTTCATCGTCTTCAATCATCCATTTGGTGCTCAGGTTAAATCTTCCATGAAGTTCATTGTATTTATTTTCCTTTGATTGTGAGCCAGTTTCTTGTAATATGGTTTTATTAATCACATCATTATAGCTATAATCCCCGCCAAACTTTGGGCTCAACTGGTTAAAGAAAACAGTATTCCGGAATGATGTATTAAGTCCTACAAGATTAGTATCATCTGCATTTTGCAGGAATGGATTAAATGCCTGTGCAATGTTATTCGAGGTGCTTTTTTTATCAGTATGGAATGCTAACTGTTCAGAGAAAAGTGCAAAGAATGAGCGGATATCTTTTTTGCCTGTCCATATTGCAGCAGGTCTTAAACTGAATGTTTCTGTAATGCCGCTAGTATATGTTTTAATGAACTGGTCGGTAGGTGTATATACCTTTATATAATCTGCCTGATCCTGGAAAGGAGCAACATAAAATTCATTTAATTGTTTAATGCCATCACCATTATAATCAGTCCATGCATACACGCCCTGCCCTTGAGCAACCTGTACATACGTATAGCTTTCTTTCGGTTGTAAGCCAGATCCTGCTTCATAATAGGTACTACTAGTAATTAAGCCATGTGCTGCGTTCAGGTCGTATTGAGCCTGGCCAACCAATGCGTTCACAGGTTGCTGCCCTTGTGCTATGGCACTATCAAACACCGATAATATATGATACGTGACATTAGCCTTGAATCTGCTCTTTGGATTTTTTATCATATTAAGGTTGAGTGAAATATTTCGAGAGAAAAGCGATCGCACCAGTTCATTATCAAGTGGTGCAAAGTCATTTCTTTCCTGGTAATTTATTCCGTAACTTACTTTACCTGTGTCTGCAGAACGGATGAAAGTATTCCATTCATAATATTTAAAAGTCGATGCCTGTTCAAAGAGTACAGTAGAGTTTGTAACAATGCTATCAGTATGGCGTGAACGGAAAATATCGTTCTCTGTACCTTCACCAGCACCTACTACCCAATGCGATATTTTATAAGAAATGGTACCGAACTCTTTGTAATAATTACTGATATCGTCGACAGATTTTGTATCGAGTAATGCTCCGCTAAAATCGAGTGTAAAGTTTTTTTCGTTCGCTTTTAATGTGGCTGTCTGCCGGGTGGCATTGTAATTTGTTCCTTCCAGGAAAGCCTGGAAGCCATACCCTATCAGGTCTCTTTTATTGCCAAGTGTTATAGATGTATTTATTATATTCTGATCGGCATATATACTATCGCTTGTTCTGTTCCAATCGCGTGCAAATTCAACGGGCCTATACTCTTCTATAGGTGAAAAATTCTTTTGTACACATTCATAACCTACATCGGTTGTTACTCGCCAAGCATCTTTTTTATGCTCAATGGTATCCTGCAAAAAATTGACATTGTGGATATCTACTTTACCTGAAAAACCTACATCCTGACCTTTATCAAGCGTTGAAAATGTATTGAGATTATTATTGGTAACGGCAGTTTCAACGAATACACTTGTGTTGTTAGATATTTTGTAATCGCCACCCAACGTTACCATTTGTTTTTGCTTTGGCGTAATGAGTAATATCTCGGGTACGTAATTTCCCTGATGTACTCCTTTTATAGGTGCAACCCATTGAAAAACCCTGCCGTTAGCTGCAGAAGGTATCTGTATATAATCGCCCTGGCCCTGTGTTACCTGCGAAAAGTTTACACGGTAGTGCGCCTTGGTTGAATCAATACAATAAACATAAATACTATCTCTGAAACCTAAGGTAATATTTACTGTATCTATTTTGCGGTAGAGTACTTCAGTATTATCAAATGCAACACTATCTGCTCCGGGTACTAATGCATTCTGAATTTTATTCCCTATCGTAGATAAAAATTGTTCCTGTTGTGGTGTTAATGATTGCTGTAGCGGTTGTGTTTTTGCATCTTGTTCGGAATACAAATTAAATCTCAGGTTTAGTTTATTGGCATGATATTCCGTTCCTGCAAAGTAGAGTGAACGTAAATAACTCTGGTCGCTGTATTGAAATTCGACAACGATACGCGTGGTTTGTAGTATAAGATGTTTGGGGGTGAAGGTAACTTGGGCGTTGTTATAATCTATTGTATAGTCGTTATTCTGGCCGCGCTGCATAAGTTGCCCATCTAAGTAAACCTTTTCCGTTCCCGACAGAATGACGATAAAATTTTCATTATCGGTTCCTGTTAAACGGTAAGGCCCCATATTGCCATCAATAGGGGTTACTTCATCACGTGCAAATTTGCCCTTTGATATTCCGCCACCACCCGATACCCGCAGATATGCCGCTTTGTTACTGTCTTTTTCCGGCCCTACAATAAACCTTGTTGAAAATAATCCACCTTCAGCCTTTTTGTAAAACTTCATAAAATAGCTTGTAGGGCTTGCCAGTTCATAATCGCCTGCAATTAAGTACGTGTTCTTATTATATAGTTTTATAAATACCTTATCAAAATCCTGCAGGTTAGCTGTGTTCCCCTCGGGCTGTATTGGTAGGCTGTTATCAGTTGCCGATACTAATACATTTACATTATTACTTAATTTACCCGCTAATTGTAAATTAAGTGCAGAGTTTACAGTCAGGTTCTGGCTGTTACCAAAAGTTACACCGCGAGAAATACTTCCGCTTTTATTAAGTGTGCCCAAGTCAAAAGGATCTGTGCTGCCACCATTCTGATCGACCTGGTAGATATATCCCTGCTGCTGTCCATACTTTGTAGGATGTACGGTATAATTATTTTTATGTTCATGAACCTGTGCAAATGAAAATGGAAAAACTTTATAAGTAAGATAGAGTGAATCAGCTTTAATTCCATTTTTTTTGAGTTCAGCTGAGTGCAGAATTATTCTCCCTTCTACAGGCTCGAATTTGTAAAATGTAGTATCCAGCTTTTTACCATTATTTAAATTCAGTTGCAATGTTTGTGGAATTATACTTAGTGTATCGACTTGTATGGTATCATTCAACCCCATTACAATAGTTTTCTTACGCTGGTTATTTAATTGCTTGAATGCAACAGGTTTGGGCGGAGTTTCAATTACTTTGTATATGCAATAAAGTGTATCAACTTTAATTCCTTTCTTTTTTAGATCTTCGAGATCAAGTACAATTTTACTTTTCAGTAATTCAGTTTTAAAATAAGTAGTATCCAGTTTTTGTCCGCCATTTAAACTTAATTGTAAAGATTGTTCAGATATTGGCAGGGAATCAATCCGTAAAGTATCATGCCTTGCAGTATCATGTGTGAGGACAATAGCCTTCCTGCGCAATGCACTGAGATGCTGCGACGAACAAGTAAGGGAGATTAACCCTATAAACCCTATTAGTAAAAGGGAAAACTTTCTCACACTCAAAACCACGAATATCGTAAATAACGTAGAATTTCTATTTTTGTTGAGTTTAGCTCAACACATATGAAAAAGATTGTAACCTATAATGTTAACGGCATACGCTCGGCTATGTCTAAAGGATGGCTTGATTGGGTAAAGGCCGTTAGCCCTGATATAATATGCCTGCAGGAAATTAAGGCAATGAAGGAGCAGCTTAACCTCGATGATTTTACACAGGCCGGATATCATCACTACTGGTTCTCAGCCCAGAAAAAGGGATATAGTGGTGTTGCGATTCTTACTAAAAATAAGCCCGACCATGTGGAATATGGTTGCGGCTTTAATGATGAAGAAGGAAGGGTTTTAAGGGCAGATTACGGAGATGTTTCTGTTATAAGCGTATATATGCCATCAGGTACATCGGGTGATGAAAGACAAGGGTTCAAAATGAAATGGGTGGCCCAATTCGAAAACTATATTGCGGAACTTAAAAAGACAAGGCCAAACCTTATTATAGCCGGTGATTATAATATTTGCCATAAGGCAATTGATATTCATAACCCTGTTGCCAATGCAAATTCATCCGGATTTTTACCGGAAGAGCGGGAATGGATAGGGAAATTTATGGAGTCAGGGTTTATAGATTCCTTACGTGTATTCAATAAAGAACCTCACCAGTATACATGGTGGAGTTTCAGGGCAAATGCAAGGGCCAATAATAAGGGTTGGAGGATTGATTACCTCTTGGTTAGCTTGGCGTTGGAAAAAGCTCTTAAAAGAGCCGTTATTTTACCCGATGCCAGGCATTCGGACCATTGCCCAATGCTTATTGAAGTGGAGTTTTAAGACTTTATGTGATGCGGTTTAGAGGGATTGCAAAAGTTCTATGTGGTTAATTTAGATATTTTCTGTACTTTTGAACCTTAGACATATACTGTTTAAAGTATAAAAGAAAAGGTTGAACGTTTTTTTCAATAGTCAGTATGGATAAAAAATTGGTACCGGTAATTGCATTATGCTTGCTGTTAGCAGGTTGCGGCGGATGTGGTAACGACCACAACCACGCAAATACACGCCTGGCTAAAGGCGGAATTTATTATGGCGGTGTGTTTCGTATGAACTGGGTTAAGGGTTTCAGGAGCCTTTACCCTGATAATGTGATTGATATACCTGCTCATAATATTGCCAGTCAGGTATATGAAGGGCTGGTTAAACTTTCTTCAAAAGACCTTACTATTATACCTAGCCTTGCTACCCGTTGGGAACATAATGCTGATTTCACTGTTTGGACATTTCACCTGCGCAAAGGAGTTAAGTTTCATGATGATCCTTGTTTTCCTGATGGAAAAGGAAGAGAAGTAACTGCAAACGATTTTAAATGGTGCTTTGACAATTTATGTACAGCAAGCCCTCAAAACGAACAATTTGAAGTTACATGTAAAAACAGGGTTGTAGGTGCCGATGAATATTTTCAACTATCATCTGAAAAGAAAGCTTTGCCTGCAGGAGGTGTTTCCGGTGTAAAAGTTGTTGACGATTCTACCTTACAGATAAACCTTACTGCGCACTTCGGAGGATTTTTGAACCTTCTTACTGAACCAGGCTGCTGGGTATTTCCTAAGGAAGCGCTTGATAAGTATGGAATTGACATGCGTATTCACACTGTGGGTACCGGTCCGTTTATGTTAAAGGAAGCAAATGAAGACCAAGCTATTATATTGGTAAGAAACCCTAATTACTGGGGTTACGATTCGCATGGTAATCAATTACCATACCTCGATGCTGTTCACTTTTCTTTTGTGCATGAAAAAAAATCTGAATTATTGGAATTCCAGCAAGGTAACCTGGAGATGATGTACCAGATACCGATCGAGATCATTCCTCAGATACTCGGGCAAATGAATACAAACGAAACAAGTACAAATAAAGTTGACTATACGCTTGATGTTAAACCAGCTATGAGCAGTTATATGTTCGGTTTCCAGGATCAGGATAAAATATTCACTAATAAATATTTAAGACAGGCGTTAAACTATGCTATTGACCGCGACAAAATTGTAACATTTACATTGCAAGGCGAGGGAATACCAGGCACATACGGAATAGTTCCTCCGCAGGCATTTCCGGGGTACAATTATAAATTACTAAAGGGCTATAATTATGATCCTGATAAAGCGAAGGAAATGCTGGCAAAGGCAGGATACCCTAATGGAAAAGATTTCCCGGAAGTTACATTGCAAACCAGCAGTGATGGCGGACAAAGAAATGTACAGATTGCTGAAGTACTTCAAAAAATGTTCAAAGAAAACCTTAACATAACAGTTAAAATAAATGCTGTTCCCTTCCCTCAGCATGTTGATGCCTTTTTACGTGGAAAAGTGCAGATATTCCAGGAACAATGGACAGCTGATTATCCCGATCCTCAAACATTCCTTGAATTGTGTTACGGAGGAAATGTTCCCAAAGATACTGGCGGATTAGCATACACAAATGCATTCAGGTATATTAACCCGCGATTTGATAGTGTATTTAATCACGCGCTTATAGCAACCAATGATAGTTTAAGGTATAAATTGTATGAGGAAGCCGACCAGATTGCTTTGGATGACGCTCCTTACCTAAGCATTTTTTACGAAGAAAACTATTACTTATATCATAATTATGTTAGGAATTTTTATGGAAATTCAATGAATTACCTTGATTTTGGCAAGGTGTATATAATACCGGCCAATAAGAGAGTGAATTCCAACCCTTCTGCTAATTAATAAGGGTATTTTACTTGTGATCCGTCTATACTAAATAATAATGGCTGGTTAATTAACCTGCCTATAAAAAGAGATTTATGCCGATACTGATTTTTTTTCTTGTGCACTGGTTCCTGTCACTTTTTTGCCAGACTTTTTTTCTTCACAGATACGCTTCTCATAAAATGTTCTCTACAAGTAAAGGATGGGAAAAATTCTTTTATTTTCTTACCTTTATTACACAGGGTTCATCTTTTTTAAACCCTAGAGCATACGCTATTCTTCACCGTATGCACCATACCTATAGCGATACAGAAAAGGATCCTCATTCCCCGCATTTTTTTAAGGACGTGTGGAGCATGACCATGCAAACAAAAGATATGTACATGCAATATGTAGACAGGAAAGTAGAACCTGAAGAAGCTTTCAGAGGTAACTATCCTGAATGGCCTTTGATAGACAGAATAGGCGACAACTGGTTTACAAGAATTGCATTTGCCTCTGTATATATAGCATTCTATATTGCATTTGCTCCTTCAGCATGGTGGTTCTTATTATTGCCATTCGAGTTTTTCATTGGCCCTGTGCAAGGCGCTGTGGTAAACTGGTGCGGGCATAAGTATGGTTATTCCAATTTCGAAAACGGAGATAAATCAAAGAATACTACCCCGGTTGATTTTCTAATGCTTGGAGAGCTTTTTCAGAACAATCATCATAAAAGCCCGAACAGCCCTAACTTTGCTAAAAGGTGGTTTGAATTTGATCCTGTTTATCCGGTAATGTTAATGCTGAATTCTTTGCATATAATTAAGCTGAGAAGAACAAAGTAAAGCCCTAAGAGTTTTCTTTCTTAGCCATTTCTTCGGTTATCTTTTTCAGTGTAATGATCTCCCGCATTTTGTCTTTGGCATCGCCTGCAGGGCTTCCTAAATAAGATTTGCCACCTTCTAATGATTTACTTGGTGCTGATTGACCTAACAATACTGCACCTTTACCAATATGAATATTACTTGGTATGCCAACCTGGCCCCAAAGCGTAACATTATCTTCAATAGTAACAACACCGGCAATACCTACTTGTGCAGCAAACAGGCACATTTTACCTATTTGTGTATCGTGCCCAACGTGAACCTGGTTATCTAATTTAGAACCCGCCCCAATGCGTGTAACATCTGAAACTCCTCTGTCTATCGTGCAGCAGGCTCCAATTTCAACATCATCTTCAATTTCAACATTTCCGCAGGAAACCATTTTATCAAACAGTGCGGGCCTGCGTTTAAAGTAGAATGCATCGCTTCCTATAACAGTTCCTGAATGTATAGTTACTTTATTACCAATAATCGTTTCATCATAAATAGTTACGTTCGGATGAATTACGCAATCATCACCAATCACTACATTCTTGCCAATAAATACACCCGGCATAAGAACACTGTTCTTACCAATTTTAAGTGTAGGGCTTATCATTTCTTTCTGGCTGAAATTATCAGGATGGAAATGTTTAATGATCTTTATATAGGCTGAAAAAGGATCTTCACAAAACAACAAAGCTTTGCCTTTAGGACATGGAACTTTTTTATTTATAATTACCGTAGTAGCTTTTGATTGTAGGGCTTTATCGTAATACTTTGGATGATCTACAAAAACAATGTCACCACTTTCAACCCTATGAATTTCGTTGAGCCCGGTTATAAGGTGTTTAGGGTCACCATCAAACTCAGCGCCTATAATGGCGGCTATTTGTTGCAGTATTTGAGCAGGAGAAATCTTCATAGTTGCAAAGGTATTAAAATGCAGAATTATCAGTAATGAATTCTAAGTTCAAAGTAGATAAAAAAAATGATTTCCCAAATTCTATTTTCAACTCTCCATTATCAATTGGATTTATATACCTTTGCAGACGTTTTTCACACAGGCGGATGTGGCGGAATTGGTAGACGTGCCAGACTTAGGATCTGGTGCCTTCGGGTGTATGGGTTCGAGTCCCTTCATCCGCACTCAGTGAAAAAGAAGAAGTGAATTCAATTTATTGAGTTCACTTTTTTTATTTCTTTTTTCATCTGAACTAGAATCCCTGCGCCAATATTCTTCAAAGTAAAAATTTTGTATTCTTTTAGTTTAGTAGTCTGGTACTGTTGATGTATACTAAAACCAGTATTAATATTTTACATTGCAAATGTAATATATAGTATTGCATAAATCAATTAATATATTGCATTTTAAATATAAGATACTGAATATGATGTAATTTATTTTTATGTAATATATATTATGACATAGTAAATAAAATATGTTACATTTATAAATTAATATATTGCATCAATGAGTAATAAAGTTGACATAATTCAGGAGGTAAAAATTATAATGGTTAAAGAAAACCTGAAACAGGCCGACCTGGTTAAATTGTGGGGTATAACACGGCAACAAGTTTCCCTTATATTAAAAAAGGAATCAGGTCTTTCAATTGGAAAATTTGAATTATTACTCAATACTTATAATTATACCATAACCGCGACAAAAGAGGAAAAAGGTAATTCATATTTTTTAGGGAGTCGTTTATTTTAGGCTGAAAAACGAGGTCAGGAAAAAGGCAGGAGATAGTTACCTATATGTAAAAAAAGGGTACTTTCGCGCTCCATTTTAAAGCTAAAAAATAAGTAACATGGATATAGTAAAAGAAAGTATTGACGAGACCAATGCGGTTATTAAAGTAAAAGTAGTTCCGGCTGATTATAAAAAGGCGGTAGATAAATCAATAAAAGATTACCAGAAAAAAGCTGTCATTCCGGGTTTCCGTCCAGGCCTTGTTCCGGCATCGGTAATTACCAAACGTTTTGGTAAATCTATTCTTGCTGATGAGGTTAACCATATTCTGTCTCATTCACTGGATAATTACATTAAAGAGAATAAACTTCGTATTGTTGGCGAACCATTGCCACAAGCAACCAATATTGAACTTGAGTTCGAAAAGGAATTTGAATTTGCGTTTGAAGTGGGTTTGGTACCTGACTTTAATGTGCCTATTTCAGCTGACAAGAAATTTACATTGTTTGGAGTAAACATAGACGAAACATTCGTTGATGAATATATCGAGGAAATGCGTTTACGTTTTGGAAATCTTACCCATCCCGATGCATCGGAAGACGGAGATATTATTATCGGAGATTTTGTTGAACTGGACACTAATGGTGAAGTATTACCAAGTGGTGTTTTCAAATCTTCTGCAATTAACCTGAAAAGATTCCCTGCAGGAAAAAGTAAAGAGAAATTCCTCGGCCGTAAAGAAGGCGATAAGCTTACCCTGAAAATGGATGAGGTTACCAAGGATTACGAAGAAGTAGCAGTAATGTTAAGCATTCCTAAAGAAAAAGCTCAGACACTTACATCTACCTTCCAATTAACTATAAAACATGTTCACCTTATTATTCCTGCTGATGTTAACCAGGAATGGTGGGATAAAATATATGGCCCGGGCAAAGTAAACAACAGTGAAGATTTCCGCAGCAGGGTAAAGCAAGAGCTTATTTCTGTTTTTGGCCCACAGGCTGATCGTAAAATGCAAAACGATATGGTAGAATACCTTATTCAGAATACTACCATTAAGCTACCAGAAAATTTCCTTAAAAAGTGGTTGCACAGGGTGAGTAAAGAACCCCTCAGCGAGGCTCAAATGAATGTTGAGTTTGAAGTTTACGCGCAGTCATTAAAATGGAGACTTATTGAAGATAAGATATTTAAAGACCATAACATTACAGTTACCCAGCAAGAAGTAATGGATTATACCCATGCTCTTGTTCATGGTTATTTAGGCCAGAATGGAACTGAAGAACAGGTTAAGGCAACTGTACAAAGAGTATTGGGAGACGAAAAAGAAGTAAATCGTATTTACGAACGTCTGTATGACATGAAGCTCGTGGACCTTCTTAAAAAGACCTATACTATAGAAAACAAAGAATTGCCACGGGAAGAATTTGAAAAATTAATGGAAAACGTAAAGTAAAAAAATTCACTACTTTTAAATCTTAAAAACTCATTATTATGTTTAAACAAGATGAATTCCGTAAGTATGCTGTAAAACATCAGGGTATCAGCGGATCGAACTATGATAGGTATTCAGGTTATTTCAACAAGAATTTTACTTCAATGCCCACTAACTGGGTATCTCCGGTTATTATTGAAGAACGTCAGTTGAACGTAGCACAAATGGACGTTTTCTCCCGTCTTATGATGGACAGGATCATATTCCTTGGTGCACCTATTAACGATGAGGTTGCCAATATCATACAGGCTCAGTTATTGTTCCTTGACTCTGCAGATGCAAAAAAGGATATCTCTATCTACCTTAATACCCCTGGTGGTTCAGTTTATGCCGGCTTAGGTATATACGATACCATGCAATACGTAGCACCGGATGTTGCTACCATTTGTACAGGTATTGCAGCCAGTATGGGTGCTGTGTTAATGTGTGCAGGAGCTACTAAAAAAAGAACAGCTTTGCCTCACTCACGTGTAATGATACACCAACCATTGGGCGGTGCAGAAGGACAAGCTTCTGATATTGAAATTACAGCGAAAGAGATTATGAAGTTGAAGAAAGAACTTTATGATATTATTGCCAAGCATTCTGGCCAGACCTACGAAAAAGTGTATAAAGATAGTGACAGGGATTACTGGATGACTGCACAGGAAGCCAAGGATTATGGCATGATAGATGAAGTGCTGAATAAAAGCAAATAAGTCAGGTACTTAGAAAAATATGCGAAAGCGTCCTGCGGCATTTGCAGGGCGCTTTCTCGCTTAAATAACGTATATTTACGTTCGAAAAAGGCTCCATGAGTAAGAAAGGAAAAGTATTGGTAGCAATGAGTGGCGGAGTGGATAGCTCTGTTGCAGCTTTATTGTTGCATGAACAAGGGTATGAGGTAATAGGCATTACCATGAAGACCTGGGATTATGCATCTTCGGGTGGTAATAAAAAAGAAACCGGTTGTTGCAGCCTTGATTCAATAAACGATGCCCGCCAACTGGCTGTAAAGTGTGGCTTCCCACATTATATACTTGACCTGCGCGGTGAGTTTGGCGAAAGCATCATCAACAATTTTGTAGATGAATATATGGCAGGCCGCACACCTAACCCGTGTGTGCTTTGCAATACTCATATTAAATGGGAGGCATTACTTAAACGTGCCGATATGCTGGAGTGCGAGTTTATTGCTACCGGGCATTATGCCAGTGTTAGAAAAGCAAACGACAGGTATGTAATATCAAGAGGCATAGATACCAATAAGGATCAATCCTATGTGCTTTGGGGACTTACTCAAGATAGTTTAAAGCGAACCATGTTTCCATTAGGAAACTTTCGCAAGCCGGAGATACGTGCCTTGGCTGAAGAAAGAGGATACCTGGAATTAGCGAATAAAAGTGAGAGCTATGAAATATGCTTTATACCTGATAACGATTATCGTTCGTTTCTGAAAAGGAAAGTAGGAGAAGATAAAGTAACTGACGGAGACTTTATATCGACGGATGGTACTAAAATTGGCCGACACAGAGGTTACCCGTTCTATACTATTGGCCAACGTAAGGGATTAGAAATAGCTGTGGGTCACCCCATGTTTGTCACCGAAGTAATACCTGAAACAAATACAGTTGTTTTAGGTACGGAAGATGAATTACAAAAACAAGCTATGACTGTGAATCGCTATAATTTAGTGAAGTACGATAAGCTTCCTGCCGATATGCAAGCGCATACAAAAATACGTTATAAGGACGTTGGAGCACCTGCAACCATAAATGAAGAAAATGGCAAGATCAATGTGCTCTTCCATAAAAAAGTAAAAGCAATAACCCCAGGTCAATCGGCTGTGTTTTATGAAGGAGAGGATTTGCTTGGTGGTGGTTTTATTGAGTTAAAAGCAAAATGAAAAAAAGAGCGATTACATATTGTTTAGTCAGTATTGTAATTGTTTTTGCATCCTGCAAAAAAGATAAGCCCACAAGTTTATACATGGGTTATGATTACTTCCCGAATAATATCGGGCATTGGGTTATTTATAATGTTGATTCTATTTCGTTTAACCCGATACTTACAACCGGTTCCGATACATTCAACTACCAGGTAAAAGATCTTATAGATTCATTTTATACCGATAATACCGGCACACGGACCCAAGTAATTATCCGTTACAAAAGAGTAAACCCTTCTGCAAGTTGGGTATACCAGAAGACATATACCGCAAATCTTTATCCTTCAAAAGCCACCCGGACAGAAGATGGAGTGAAGTATGTAAAACTTGCTTTTCCGGTAGCTGTAAACACTTCCTGGAATGGTGGTGCGTATAGTTCTTTGCCGAATACCTATTTTCAATGGGATGATACTATATTTCAATATACATCGGTTAATTCGCCGCTTAACATAAATGGAGTATACTTTGATTCATCGCTTACTGTAATGCAGGACAATGAAACAAGTTTGGAATATCATAGACTATATACAGAAGAATATGCCATAAACGTAGGGCGTATTTACAAACAAATAATTGAAATTGATGCAAATACTACAATCTCTGCGTCTGGACCTGATCCTAATTACGGCTTAGATTCCTTGTTAGTACCTTCAGATTATCTTGCATTGATTAAACAAAACAGGTTAGACCAAGGCAGTACAATTTATACAGAAACCTATGTTGCTTCGGGTAATTAAATAGATATGACAAAACTCAGTGTAAATATTAATAAAATAGCCTTGCTACGCAATGCACGCGGGAGCAATATGCCTGATTTATTGAAAGCAGCACAAGATTGTATACGCTTTGGTGCACAGGGTATAACAGTTCATCCACGCCCTGATGAAAGACATATTCGTTATAAAGATGTTATTGACCTGAAACCGATTCTATCGGTTGAGTTTAATATTGAAGGATATCCTTCTGAAGAATTCTTAAGCTTAATGGAAGATGTAAAACCACACCAGGTCACATTAGTTCCCGATGCTCCTGATGCTTTAACTTCTAATGCGGGTTGGGAGACAGTGCATAACACAGCGTTCCTGAAAGAAATTATTTCACGCCTGAAGAAACAAGGTATTCGTACCTCATTATTTATTGATACTGATCTTGACATGATTGAAGGTGCTGCTGCTGTTGGCACGGACAGGATAGAATTATATACTGAGGAATACGCAAAAAAGTATTCAGTTAATTCAGCTGATGCAATAGCGCCCTATCAGAAAGCAGCACATCGTGCACATAAATATGGGATGGGTATTAATGCTGGCCATGATCTAAACCTTGATAACCTTGCGTACTTTCATAAGAATATTGAACATTTGGAAGAAGTGTCGATTGGCCATGCACTTATTTCAGATGCATTATACATGGGCCTTGAAAATGTAATACAACTCTATTTAAGGCAGTTAAAATAATTTATGAAACTTGCATTCCGTAAACTGGGAACAGGTAAACCCTTATTTATTCTTCACGGGCTTTTTGGCTCTGCCGATAACTGGCAAACATTAGGGAAACATTTTGCTGAATTCTTCACCGTCTATTTTATAGACCTGAGAAATCATGGGCAGTCACCTCATAGTAATGATTGGAGTTACGAATTTATGAGTGAAGATATTAAGGAGCTCATGAACGATGAAGGGCTGGATAAGATCAGCATCCTTGGCCATTCCATGGGTGGAAAAACTGCAATGTATTTTACTGTAAAGTATCCTGAGAAAGTAGAGAAATTAGTAGTGGTTGATATTGGCCCAAAGAAATACCCGATTACCAACCAATTTGTCATTGATGCTATTGAGCAATTTAACCCTGAACAATTAAAATCACGTAAAGAGGCTGATGAATTAATGGCTAAGTATTTACCCGATACAGGTACTAGGCAGTTCCTGCTTAAGAACTTATATTGGGATGAAGATAAAAAATTGAGGTGGAAGTTTAATTACGATGTGATAAAGGAGAAGATAGCCATTGTAAGTGAGGAAACACCTATGCCATTAACACCAATTGAAATACCGGCACTGTTTATTAAGGGCGAAAAGTCTGATTATGTTTTCCCGTCGGATATAAAACGTATCAACACTATGTTTCCGAATGCCACTTTAGTTACCATCCCGGGAGCAGGGCATTGGGTTCATGCCGATCAATCCCAAGCTTTTTTTAAAAGCGTTTCAGAGTTCTTACTTACCAATGAAAGTAGGCAAAGTGTTTAAAACTTTTTACTTCTAATATCGTGTTTACATATTCACATCCATACTTTTGTACTTCAATTGATAAGCGATGATTGTAGATATTTTCATACCCTGTTTTATTGACCAGATATATCCTAATGCAGGTATGAATATGGTTAAGGTTTTAGAGAAGGTTGGATGTGATGTGAATTATAACCCGGAGCAAACTTGCTGTGGCCAACCTGCTTTTAATGCTGGTTTTTGGCCTGAAGCAAAGGAGGTAGGGGAGAAGTTTATTAAAGAATTTCGGCATGACAGGTATGTGGTTTGTCCTTCGGCTTCATGTGTAGGTATGATCAAAAACTATTATCCGGAAATGTTCCACAACTCTGCTTTGCATAATGAATATAAACAATTAGCAAAGAATATTCATGAATTCAGTAGTTTCCTTGTGAATGTTTTAAAGGTGACTAACGTAGGGGCTAAATTGGAAGGTATTGGTACGTACCATGATTCATGCGCTGCACTTAGGGAATGTAAAATAAAGCAGGAACCACGGATCTTATTGAAAAATGTACAAGGACTTGAAATAGTAGAAATGAAAGATACTGAAACCTGCTGTGGTTTTGGTGGAACATTTTCAGCAAAGTTCGAACCTATTGCTGTCGGAATGGGTTCCGATAAAGTAAAGCATGCGCTTGAAACAGGTGCACAATATCTTATTTCAACTGATGCTTCATGCCTTTTGCAGATGGAAGGCTATATCAAAAAACAGAACCTGGACTTAAAACCTATGCATCTTGCGGATGTTCTGGCAAGTGGCTGGGAATAAATACAAAAGATACTATTCCAATGTTATTGGTGGTGCGATCTTTTTAGGCTTCCTAACTGGTCTTACCTTTCCAATTGGATTAAGACTATTAGGGAAAATAGTATAAAGGTCTAACCTGGCACCAAGGCCTATTGATGCAGAGTGGTTTATAAAATCATAACCACCGAATAATGAAAGTGGCCCAAGACCGATGAACAGATCCCCGGTAAACCCAGTGATCTTCCTAAAGCTTAAATTATTTTCCAGTCCTGCATCTCCTATTATACCAAAGAAAAATATAGGATCAACTGTTATTTTATCATTTTCATTAAATATAAAATCACCAAAAAACCAAGTATAACCATAGCCTAAACTTATTGTAGGACTTACAGAATATTGACCATTAATATATTCAACACTGCTGACAGGGATAGGGATAGTTGGAGAGCCTAATAAGGCAGATTTATATACGGTATTATAGTATAGTGTATCAGGCCATTTTTTTAAGCTGTCAGGTATATTTTTACTTGTAGAATCAGGAAACCTATATCCTCTTTTATACAAGAATTTAATTAATGGACTTTGATTACTACTGCTGGTTTGTGCTACAACAACATAAGAAGAAAATAATAGTACAAAAAATAATAGAGAATATTTCATGAAAACGGTTTAAAATGAGACTAAACATAGCTTCTATTAACCGCTTGGGTATTATATAATAAATTAGAATACTTATAATATTTCTATTTTTTATAAATACTGAAGGATAGGCATTATAACCAATCCTTCAGTACAAATTTATTAGTAATACTTAGTTTTAGTGACGATCATCATGGTGTTCATTATGTTCCTCATGTGGCCTTTCTCCGTGTATTTTTTGAGCATGACCATGATTATATCCTACCGGATAGTCCTTACGATGTCTTTCATATTCATCATAAGGCCTTTCGCCGTGGTAATCATTCAATACTACTTTATAGCCACCATAGAGGTCATAATGCTCATAACGAGGAGGCAAATGCCTTGAATGGATCCACTTTCCATCTGTTAAATAAATGTAATTGGCAGTGTTTACATCATAATAGGCCTGTATGTCAGGTATATAATAATACCTTGCACTAACTCCCTCTTCGGGCGCCCAAGCAGGAACGGTGCCTGCAGTTATTTGTACACCAACTTGTGCGTGAACTATGCTTGATAGCGCAAATAACAATCCGCCCATCAATAATCTTATTTTTTTCATTGTTTTAGGTTTTTATTGATTAATTTATTGATGCCAAAGTAAGATCCACTTCTGGTGTTTTTATTCAAATTATCGATAAACTACGGAAATGAAAAGGTGAAGTAAGAACATTAGGAACATTAGAGCTTCCGGTTTAATCAAATAAGGAAATATATTATTTTGAATTGGGTAACATGGCTCTTTATTATATTGACATATACGTCCCGGCATGAAGGAGTCGCCAGTATTAATTGGAATGTTCTTATTAAATGGGGGTAGAGGTTTCAGAGATAAGAAACCCTATAGTTTCTCTAAAATAAAAAATCCGGCTTTAGAACTGTGAGTACCAAAGCCGGATATACTTTTTATTGTTGCCCGACCTGGGCTCGAACCAGGACTCTTTTCCTCCAAAGGGAGACGTGTTGCCAGTTACACCATCGGGCATTAAATAATTTCAAAGGAGCGCAAAGATAAAAAATATTTCTTGCCCCAAACTCAAACCTATTGCCATTTTAGACCTGAATAATTTACTGAAAGGTAACAAAAGCCAATTTTTCCGCTAAAATGCCCTTCTCACAGCCAATCTGCTCTTGCTTATTCCTTATTTTCGCCCCGATTCATCATTATTCAATGCTAAAAGACACCCTAAGCCTGCGAGAAATGAGATATAGCCGTTTTAACACCCTTTTAGGGTGGGCGGTTTTCTTTATTTCAGCATGGGTATACTGGTCAACCATTGAACCTACAGCCAGTTTTTGGGATTGCAGCGAGTTTATCGCCGTTGACTATAAATTGCAAATTGGCCACCCTCCGGGGGCTCCACTCCTTCAATTATTGGCACATTTGGTGTCTTTACTCACTTTTGGTAATACAAGCAAAGTTGCGCCCTATATTAATCGTGTTTCAGCCACTTGCAGCGCCATAACTATACTATTTCTTTTCTGGACAATTACCTGGTTTGCCAAAAAACTTGTTTTAAAATATAGCGAACTAACCGAAGGGAAAATGATTGCTATCCTTGGAGCCGGTCTAATAGGTTCATTAGCATATACATTTACTGATTCTTTCTGGTTTTCGGCCGTAGAAGGCGAAGTATACGCCATGTCATCGTGCTTTACAGCATTGGTTTTCTGGTGCATAACCAAATGGGAACGGGCTAACCATTACACAGAACGATGGATAGTGCTTATTTTTTATCTGATCGGGCTTTCAATAGGGGTGCACCTTCTCTGCCTGCTTACTATACCAGCTGTAGTATTTGTGTATTATTTCAAAGCCTACCCAGACGGGATAAGTTCAAAATGGATATCCAAATGCACATCCTTTATCACCAGAAGGCCTGTTGAACAGGGTGTCATTGTAGCAGGAATAATTGCTGTTATTTTACTTGGTTCCATTCAAGCAATTATTATTCCTGAAATATTGCAAATAGCTGCTTCATTTGAATTATTCTTTGTCAATAAAGTAGAGTTGCATTTTGAATCGGGGACAATTATTTATGCTATATCTATTATAGTTCTTGTGATTACAGGTTTATTGTTAACCCGGCGTTTTAATAAGCCTGGTTGGAATATTGCTATACTGGCATTTACAATGTTAATAATTGGGTATTCTTCCTTTATGATACTCGTTATACGTTCTAATGCTCATACACCAATGGACGAGAACCACCCGAGTGATGGGATTAACCTGCATGCTTATTTAGGAAGACAACAATATGGCGATTGGCCTTTGATCTATGGCCAGTATTACACAGCTCCTTTAGATGCTGATAATCCTTATAAAGATGGAGACCCTGTTTATGCGAAAGATGAAAAATCTGGCAAGTATATTGTTGTGAATGATATGAAACAACAGGAGCCAAATTATGATTCCCGTTTCTGCACCTTCTTCCCACGGATGTATGATGCGGGTGAAGGGCATCCTGATGGATATAGGAATTGGGGTGATACTACAATGAAGCGAATAGAACTAGTTGATAAGAACGGACAAAAGCGGATAGAAGAGAGGCCAACTTATTTAGATAACATGAGGTATTTTATCCGTTACCAGGTAAATTTCATGTTCTGGAAATATTTTATGTGGAACTTTTGCGGCCGCCAGAATGATATACAGGGATATGACAGCGATGATAAGCTTCATGGTAACTGGATAACCGGCATTTCATTTATTGATGAAATGATGGGAATACCACAGAAGAATATTCCACGTGAATATGCAAACAACAAAGCAAAAAATGTGATGTATGGATTGCCACTCATACTAGGCTTGATCGGATTTATCTACCAGCTTAAAAAAGACAGAAAAAATGCATTAATAGTTATGGTGTTTTTCTTTTTTACCGGACTTGCTATTATATTGTATCTAAACCAAACTCCTTACCAGCCGCGTGAAAGAGATTATTCCTACGTAGGTGCCTTTTATGCTTTTACAATATGGATTGGTTTGGGAGTAATAGCTTTATTTGATTTTCTCACCAATAAAATTAAAAACTATAACCCCAGAAATATTGCAATTAGTGCGACTGCTATTGCTATGATAGTACCACTTATTATGGCACATGCCGAATGGGATGACCACGATCGTTCGGGAAGATATGTTTGCCGTGATATGGCGATAGATTATCTTGAGTCATGTGCACCCAATGCTATTCTATTCTGCAATGGAGACAACGATACATTTCCGCTATGGTATGCACAAGAGGTAGAAGGGATTCGGACTGATGTTAGGGTTTGCAACATTAGCCTGCTTGCGGGTAGCTGGTATATTGATCAGATGAAACGGAAGGAATACAAGTCTGCTTCGTTGCCTTTTTCCATGACACATGAACAGTATATGGATGGAACACGCGACTATATGCCTATCCTGCAAAGCACGGATTCAGCCAAAGACTTGGGAGATGTTGTAGAGTATTTTAAAAGTGATGACAATGCAAATCAACTAAAATTAGAAAGTGGTAGATACATTAATTATCTATCTTCAAAAAAACTCAAACTGACAGTAGATAAACAACAGGCTCTTAAAAACAATGTGATTCCTGCTTCGCTTGCTGATAGTATTGTTTCTTCGATTGACTGGATATTGCCAGGCTCATATATTGAGAAAAATACAATGATAGTACTCGATCTACTTGCCCATGATAATTGGAGCAGACCTATATATTTTACTACGTTTGCGGGCACTGCATCATATATGGGACTTGAAAAGTATTTTCAACTTGAAGGGCTTGCCTACAGACTTGTGCCAATAAAACAAAACAAAACCAGCGCTGATTTTGATACCAGGGTTGCAACGGATATTATGTATAATAACGTGGTAAATAAATTCCGGTGGGGCAATATGGGTTCAGGTGTTTACCTGGATGAAAATGCAAGAAGAATGGCTAATCAGTTAAGAGTAAATATTGGTACACTGGCGCAATCTTTAATTGATGAACATAAAAAGGATTCGGCATTAAAAGTTCTTAATCTCTGCGTTGATTCTATTCCTTCTGAATCATATCCGTATGATCAACCAATGGTTCTTATTGCATATTGCTATTACGAATGTGGCGATATTACTATGGGTAATAAACTGGCAAAAGAAATGTTTGATGAAGGTGAATCTAAACTGAGATATTTTCACATACTGGATACTGATCCTCGGAATTATTATAGCTACGAAGGCAGCCAATTGCAATCTACTTTACAAAAACTGGCATTGCTGGTTCAGGCTTTTGATCAAAAGGAATTAAGTTCCGATTTCGCAGCGTGCTTAAATAAAATGGTGAACGAACATATTATATCTCGTCAGCAATAAAAAACCTTCCTGTAATAGGAACAGGAAGGTTTTTTGGCGGGAAGAAAGTGTGTATCTTATTTTATTAGTGTTACAGAACCAATGTAAGAGTGATTCTTCTTAAAGATATCTTTAAGTTTGATCATATAAACGTATGTGTCTTCCTGTGAGATTTTATTACCGCCGTTCACCGTTCCGTCCCAACCCTTATATAAGTCGTGAGTCTCGAAAAGGAACATACCCCAGCGATCATATATTACCATATCATATTCAATAATTCCTATTCCCTTTCCGGTAAAGGTTTCATTCTTGCCATCACCATTAGGGCTGAATGCATTTGGTACATAGAATGTGAATTCTGGTACAATGCGGACAGTATCAATTGCGGTATCAGCACAACCATAAGGGTTATTAGTAAATAAGTGAACTATATAAGAACCGGTATCGGCATAAGTATGAGCAGTATTTCTTTCACGTGAATAGGGAATACTGTTTCCATCTCCGAAATTCCATGCCCAGCTATTTGTATTTATTGAGCCATCAATAAATGAAATAGTTGGTTCACTTATCGGAGCAACCTTTGGGTCAGCTATGAAATGTGCTTTAGCAGTCGGGTATACAGTTACATTAGCGGGTGCTTCCGAAGTGTTCTTACAACCTGTCTTAGATGTTATTGTAACACTCACTGTATATGTGCCTGATTGAGTGTAAGAATGTGAGATAGGGTTAGTATTGCCGGTAGTACCATCTCCAAAATTCCACATATAGTTATCGCCGATATTTGCTGCCAATGAATCATCATATGTAAATGTTGTCCCTCCGCATGATGCACCGGTTTGTACCGGAATCCTGATAGTAGGCAAAGGGTTAACTTTTACAGTTATTGTTTTATTAACGCTGCTACCGCATTGATTTGTAACGTTCACAGTAAAAGTTGTATCGTTCGGAAGTACTAATTTGAATGGGCCGCTGCCATTAAATCCATTGCTCCAATGAATATTGACATTGCCCGAATTGCTATTTGTAACATTGGCATAAAGTGTTACTGTATCTCCATAGCAAACAGATTGAGGAGGAGTTACTGAAACATTAGCAGGCCCAAGGTTCCAGGTGTTAATCGTAACAGTTGCCGGAGTGCCTTTACATCCATTTCCATCTACTGCAGTTACTGTATAAGTAGTAGTGTTGGTAGGTGTTACATTTTGTGTTGCAATAGAACCAGAACCGGTACTCCATGCGTAACTATATGTTCCGTTTCCACCGCTGCCTGAAGCTGTAATAGTAACTGTAGTTCCGCTGCAAACACTATCGGGTGCGGTAGCTTGTGTTATAACAGGTGTAGGTTGTGTTATAATAACCTGTTTTGAAACCGGGCAATTATGCGCATCAAGTATATCTACTGTATATAAACCAGCGCTCAGTTTAGAAGCATCATAGGTTGTCTGTTTAGGGGTTGTATTCCACCATAAATACGAGTAAGGAAGTGTTCCACCGGTTACATATACAGATGCAGAGCCACTGCTGTCGCCATAGCAAATGGGGTTTGTTACGTTAACAATAGAGGCCATTAATGGGAATGGTTGTTTTACTATTACAGTATCTTGTTTAGTACAACCATTAGCGTCAATTATTTCAATAGTATACGTGCCTGCACCTATATTGGTAGCAGTACTTGATATCTGTTGAGGAACAGTACTCCAAATATATTTATAAGAAGGTGTACCTCCGGTAACAGAAATTGTGGCACTACCATTCTGTTGTCCGTTACATAAAGGCTCCTGCGTAGTTGAGGCTATTGTAATTGGTGCAGGTTGTTTAAGTATAGCTTGTACCTGGCTCGTACAGCCATTAGCATCGGTTACAGTTATACTGTAACTGCCTGCATTTAAGCCAGTGGCATTTACAGTACTACTAACATTGGGAGCCCAAGTGTAAGTATACCCAGGTGAACCACCCGTTGCAGAAATTGAGATGTCTCCGTTGCTGCCATTGTAACATTTAATGTTAGTAGTGGAAACAAGTTTACTTGTTAATGCAGTTGGTTGTGTAATTGTTAATGTTGTATTTGTGCTGCATTTATTTGCGTCGGTAACGGTTATAGTGTAGATGCCTGCTTTTAAATTAGTTGCAGAAATTGAAGTGCTTACATTAGGCGACCACACATAAGTGTATGGACCAGTTCCACCTGTAGCATTTACTGCCCCACTACCATTACTGCCATTGTAACAGCTAACATTGGTTAATGCACTTACATTTATATTTAGTGCAGTAGGTTGTGATATGGTAGTTATAGTAATGGTGGGGCAATTATGTGCATCTGTTACAGTAACAGTATAAGTACCGGCAGATAAATTGGTTGCAACAGAATTTGTTCCACCCTTTGGTGCCCATGAATATGAATATGGGGCTGTTCCTCCATTTGCAATTACCGAAGTGCTTCCGTTATTGCCTCCATTACACAAAACATTTATTGCTGGTCCTGTTGATACTGTAAGTAAGTTGGGTTGTGTTACCAGCATAGTTGCAGTTGTTGTACAACCTCTTGCATCGGTTACCAGGGTAGTGTATGTACCTGCAGATAGGTTTTTTGCGCTATCAGTTGAGCTTACATTAGGTGTCCATGAATAAGAATAAGGACTGACACCACCTGTAGCTATTACTTTAGCTGTACCGTTGCTTCCTCCGTTACAACTTACATTGGTTGAAAATGGGAGAGAAGATAAAACAGCCGGCTGGTTAACATTTATTGTAGTTGTGGTTTTGCAATTATGTGCATCGGTTATGGTAACGGTATAGTTACCTGCTGAAATATTAGTTGCAACGGAAGTGCTGCCCCCGTTAGGAACCCATGAATACATATATGGTGAAGAACCTCCATTTGCAGTTACGGTTGCGCTACCATTATTTCCACCATAACAACTTACACTCGAAGAGGATGATGAAGTTGTTATAACGCTAGGTTCTACTACACTAACTGTTGAAGTAATAATGCAATTGTTTGCATCGGTTGCTGTAATTGTATAAATACCCGATGTAAGATTATTAGCAGAAGTACTGTATCCTCCATTTGGAGCCCATGTATATAAATATGGTGGTGTACCGCCGGTAACAATAGTACTTGCAGAACCATTGTTGCCTCCGTTGCAACTTACTGGAATTGCAGATGCAGATGAAGCCAGAACGGGAGGTTGAGAAATAGTTAAAGTTGTTGAACCGGTACAGTTGTTTGCGTCGGTAACTATTACTGTATAAGTACCTGCAGCAAGGCTGCCTGCAGAACTATTTGTTCCTCCGCTAGGAACCCATGAATATTTATAAGGTAAGGTGCCTCCGGTTACATTTATTCCTGCGCCACCATTATTTCCACCGTTGCAACTAACATTGGTTGTAGCGGTTATGGTTATAGAAACCGGCAGTGGCTGGGTTATATTTACCGAAGCTGTATCAGCACAACCATGGGCATCTGTAACGATAACAGAGTAGGTACCTGCTGAAAGATTCGTAGCGGTAATATTTGTTCCTCCACTCGGTAGCCATGAATAAGCATAAGGAGGTAAACCACCGCTTGCTGAGGCTGTTGCGGATCCATTAGTTCCACCTGAACAACTTACATCGCTAACGGATTGATTTGCTGAAGCTGAAGGGACCTGGCTACCCGTAACTGTATCTACAATAGTATCCGCGCAACTTGCACCCATTACACTTGCAATGGCAACTTTATAAATTCCAGGACAGCTGACTTTAATACTTTGTTGATTGGTTGGGCCTACGATACATGGGCCTGTCCAGCTGTATGAAGAAGCACCGGCAGGCGCCGAAGCAGTCAGGGTAGCAACATTTGAGCATAGAGTAGGTAGCGAAGTTATAATACCTGCAACGCAGGTTGCATCAAAATATGCATAGCCAAAGTGGCCGCCCAGTGAACAGTCAGAAACGGTAACTTTAATTGTAATGCACTGACCAATATATGCTTGTAACGGTACAAAAACTGTTGTCCATGGTTTGCAATAAACGGTATCCTTATCAGGAGCGAAATAAACTCCTGTATATCCCGGTAAACCAGGGCCTGAAACTACAGAGTAATTTCCGCAGTCAGGAATAGGATTGCCATTCTGGTCAATCATCTGAACATTAAAATATGGTTGTTGATAGTACTGATGTATAGGATTAGGGTTTTCGAGTACTACTGCATACATATATATGAAGTTTGCATTTGCAGAAGTTACTGTAAAGGTTTGTTGTAAAATTCCCATTTGCGCACCATTGCGGGTGCTGTCGCCAATGCGGCATGAATAAGAGCCTCCGGTAGGACATACCACAGGAATAAGAGCTCCTGCAACCGGGTCATTAGCTGTACCGGACATTAAAGCTACCTGGTAATCGAGTGTGGTGGGATCATAGGCAGCGCGCTGAACTGAACCACAAGCGCCACCCACAGGAGTGGAGTTGTTAAAGGCTGTTGTTGTCGATGTATTTTGTGCGTAATATGCATCCCATGCCGATAGGTTTCCATTCTCAAAACCAATATTATCGCAGGCAGGGTTACAAATACCCAAGGGAGAATTTGATTTATGATAGCTATATTCTCCAAGACTTGACGGGAATTCTTTTTCTATATTTCTAAATTCACTGAATAGGGAAATATACTCAGTAATTTTTTGTAAGGCATATTTTCTGATATCAGCATCGCTTACAATTTGTTTATTCTCGCATGCTTTCCAAAAAGCATTTACAGCGGTAACATATAATTTATCGTAATAGTAATTGCAAAAGAGCTTTGTTTCGGCATCTGAAGCGCCGACTCTTTTTTGAACAGTATCTATAATATGATACCCTTGTAACTTGGCAGCAGCCAATTCAAATGCGTCCCCATTTGTATAGGTGCCTGCTTGAGTGGTAGTATAAGGTATATTAAATTCATTTTTTACGGAAGAGGCCTTGGGTTGATCGTAGTTTTGCGAATAAGTATTGTAGTTTGAAATGTTATTCTTCTTTAAAACTGGGCTTTCGAAAACCGATGTTTGAATTGAGTAATCTGGGGCTATACATGGGGTTTCGTTTATTGGCGAATGTATACCCCGGAGATTATCGGCTCCGGCATCCTCGTGGCTTGGCGCTTTATTTTTAATATTGTAAGCAATTGCCGTATGGCAAATAAATAAGCAAGATGTTGCGGCAAGTAGAATGATCCGTATTCCGTGTAAAAATCTGCTTAATAGAAATCCTGATAATGTAGTTATTGGTTCCATCTCATTTCGTTTTAAATCGCCTCTCCTATACCTAAACGCCCCTATTAGTAAGAGGTTACGGATATTTTCAAACAAGAACCGAAAGCATCAATCAATCAATCGATTATGATTGATGTATAAAAAACGTGTCCCTCCTAAATCTTTTAGATTATGGAATTTCGGTGAATATGTTTTTATTAATTAAGTTGATTTAATGTAACCTTTTTAACAGAATGCGTACAACACCGCTTTTTTAAGAAAGTGTGAACCTGATAGCAATGCCGCCATCCATGGTGGATGTAGGGTAGGAGGATGAAATGAAAGGTGTATTAATTATTTTATCAAAGTATAAACGGAAGCTTACGCGTTGGTTAATATTGTATTCAGCTTGAGATTTTACTGAGAAGATAGATTGTCCACCAGTGATCTGATTTGAAAGATTCTCCGTATTACGAATGATCGTTTGATTTTGTAACAATGAGAAATCAACTTTAATAGTTAAGTCATTCTTAAGTGGCTTATTGCCAATTTTAATAGGTAAGGTAAGGTTCTTGATCTTATATCCTAAGCCGGCAATATATTCCGATCCGTGTATCTCATCAATTGTAAGGTCACTCATATTTAACGCTATCTGCCTGCTGGTGCGTATTTCAATATTTGAAAGTACATTGCTTTTTAATGTAACACTGATCTTTATGAGAGGAGAGAATTGGTCTCCTAATGAAACAGTAGGGATCTGATCTTTTGGTATAAAGTTACTATATGCGTCGCGCGCCCATGGTGTTGTCGGGTCTGCATTGTATAACAGATTATAGTTAAAACTTCCCACGCTATATGATGAGGTATACGCGCTACTTATAGTCACGCTTTGGGTATTATTTCTTACCCAAGGTATAATTTTTGTCAGTCCGGAATACGATATTGTCCAGTTAGGAAAAGGTATTGGCGGAAAGGCAGTTAACGGAATTTTATGTGGATCTTGTCCTGAATACGCAGCGAGGAATGCAGGTATCAATACTTCCTGTTGCGTTATTCCATATCCATCATAAGCAGCTGTATCACCATGGCCTACTATTTGTCCACTAGATTCACCACCACTTGCTAAGGCTAATCGTTTAGATATAATTATTCTATAGGCTCTGTATGAATTGAATAATGCAACATGCGCCTGCGTATTTCCAATAAATAAAGTAGGTAACATAAAGTACGACATACTGAAACTTCCTGCTTCAGTATATGTATTAATAACAGGAATTAACGACGAGTTTACGTGAGACATCGAATCATGCAAATATTGACTTGTGCTTAATGTTTGCGAATGGGTTGCTGTTACATCAATTTTGAAGTCGGGGATTGGTTCTAATGTTGCATGTATACTAAATGTTTTGGTTGAAACGGTAGTGAAAGGTGTATATATTGCAGTATCCGGACTTAACCAATGGTTATTTATAACTTGTCCGATAAATTGAGGAACGAGATGTTTAGGTCCACCGGGTTGCAATTGAACTAACGTTTGTTTTTGTCCTCCTCCAAATACAAATAGTGGTCCTGGTTTCCAACCGTCATTCGGATTCATACCAAAAAATTTAGTTGAATCATTATAGCCAGGTAGAATCAAGCCTTCGTTGTCGCTATAAGTGAACGATACATTCTTCACCATAGTAACAGCATGTACCGCCCACTTCGCAATATAGTAGGCAGTGGTCTTGGTTGTATCCTCTGGTGGTGGGAGCTTTCCATTCTTCAAACTGTCATTTTTTTGGCCGTTCTTAGAATTTTTGCCTAATAATCCACCTCTGCCGGGAGGCTGTTTATTTGGCCCGGTTTGTGGTTTTGCTTTATCGTCGGCTAAATATTTTTTAATAAACGGAACCTTGTTGTATAGCATGGCCATATTTAACTGGCCGTTTAATTGTTTTGTATTTGCGTTCTGAATAGTTGCGCCTAAAGCTGTTTCAGCAAACGGAGCATGCATCCATTCATATGAACCTGTATAGCGTGCTGTTGCAGAAACAAAATCAAGGTAAGGTAGTTTGCTTATGGGAATATCATAATTCAGATTCATTGTTTGCTTAAAGTCAGTATTAACCTGGTGATTAAAGAAATCGTTTCGTATACTATCACTTTGCTGCTTTGTTGTAATAGGTTGTCCTTCCGGTTCCATTATACGGGAATCGTTTGTGGCTGTATAATCAAACTTTAACGACTTTGTAAGCGGAAAAGTGAAATTGTAATTCCGCATCATGTTAAATGTTTTGCTAACCTGCTCAGGTAATGGCGGTATTTCAGCGCCGGGTATTATTACCCGCATTTGAAATGCATTATACCCTCGGTCTATATTTGCGGATACACTTAATTTATCCGGCATGGGATAGAAGTTAAAATCACGTATTAAAGCCAGGTATTTACTGTTCTTGAAGAAACTTGATTTTATAAGTGGTTGTATTAGTTTAGGGTGAAAAGAATAATTATAGTTAAGTGATCCGTGATATGTTCTTGTAGTACTATAGCTTGTATTTACATCATGGTGATCTTGCTGGGTAAACGCATAGGTTGCCGATAAATTTTCTACATCAAAGAAGTGAGTATTCTTTTGGTTCTTGCCTCTATTCTTATGAACGTTAGTAAAGTTCAAACTTTTTTGAGTAGTTAATGTAATTAAACTATCATGGCCCGATTTTAATATAGTTGAAGGTGTAGTAGCTAATAAAATATCAGGGTCAAGCGGGTTATATTCAGGTATTACCAATTGTTGCCCATAACCTAAATAGGTTGGAACGCTAATATTCCAATTGGCCGGTAATAGTTTACCCATTTCAAGGTTTGTTGCAAGTGTATAACCCAAATCGGTTTCACGGCTTAGATTACTTACACTCGTTTCCAGACTTCCAAAACCAGGTGTAGAAAGATTACCAGCAACTGACAATGTTCCCCAATCGGCTAATTTGGCTGTTTCTCTTGTTATCGCAGCTACACCGCCCTTTTCCGAGAAATTTGTCATGCGCAATTCGTCAAACCAAACCTCTGTGCATTTAGGCATACCATCATCTGTGCCTTTTGTGGCGATGGACTGTTTCGGGTTCCTGACACCCAACATAATAACCTGCAGGTTGCTAATGGTTGGGTTACCTACCACCGTAATATTATTGGCACCGTCTTTTATAGTATATGGTATTTGTAAAGCAATTGCAGAATTAGTACTATTTATAGCCTCATCCCTGGCTAGCTTAGCGTTCTCCAGTTTAGAAATCACAATATCCATTTGGTTAGCATCTGGCCAAACCGTGCTTTGATTGGATGCATTACCAGAACTATAGCTACCTGGAGGAGTTACCTGTAATGGAACTTCGTACTCATAATAGTTGTTTGTGAAATCGCTTCCCAGGCGAATGAAAGCTGTAACATCTCCTGTTTTCAATGCATGTGCAGGATCAGCAGATTCACAGTGAACAAACATTTGCAGGTTTTTATAAGCTCTAAGATCGAGCTGAACATTTTTATAAACGCCACGCGCGTCGCCATCCTGAAGGTCACATATCTGTAATGCTAAAGATCCTTCATTCTCCTGCACCAGGTTAGCCGATTGCAGATTCAATTGTCTTTGTATGCCCGGAGGTATCACGTAGTTGACTGGGCTTCTGCCCGCGTTTTCCTGTAAGTTCACCCCATACATATTAAATGAAGTAACAATATTATTATTGGGAATAAAATCTCCGGGTGCAAGTAATGAACTGGTAAATTTGCGCCAGTCATCTCTTACAAGTTCGAGTTGAGCAAAACGGCACATTACAGGTTTATCAAAACCTTTAAAGTACATACGTAAAAAGCGTATGGATTTAAAATCTGATATAGGGCCAACTTTCCTAACATATTCTGAAATAGGAATCTTAAACTGGTACCAGTAAACCTGGTGATTATTCCCATCGGGAGTGGTTGGAGCAGGAGCCTGGAAAGCATTTGTAATAAAGTTGTTACCCGAATTATTATGGTTTATGTCTTTCGGATCAAATTTCACTTCATATTCATAATAGGTTTCATCTGTACTAAGTGTATTATCCTGGTTTATATCCTCCGAATTTGGTAAGGTACTTTGAGTTGTAGGATAATTACCACCAATAGGATTTAAATTTGCATACTGGGGTTGCGTAGCAGAATTTCCTTCGAGCCCGTTATACATCATATATCTATTCAATACTCCTGTGTTCTGTGCATCATAATCATCACCCCTGTAATAATGGTAATCATCTGTAGATGGATCGTTGTGTGCATTGAGATATGCTGCAGAAGATGTTCCGTATTTTGCTGCCACCTGATTAAGGTAAGAACTGAAAAATACTTGTTCATCAGCATCTGATAATCCATCAAGGCCAATATCCTGATAAGGGCGAGATGCAGTATTGTTATCAAATGCGTTTACAAGCGAAGGATTTATCGGAACCCTGGCCCAATGTGTTGCAGTATAAGGGTTATTTATATTGGCAGGGTTCTCCGCGTCAGCCTGGTTTGTTGGCAATCCATTTTCAAAACTTTTTTGTCCGTCTGGTAATACATCTTCTGATACATCACCCAGATCAAAGTATAATGTTCCTGTACCATTAGGGCCTTGCAGGTTGCCACCGGTAGCTGCTGCTGTATTATCGCCATTATAAGGATCCATCATCCAAAACTCGATAAACCCAATATTATTAGCTTCAAAATCTGTTTCCTGTATCGGCCGTTGAATACCACCCCAACGGGTTGGTGGTGCTGCAAGTGTTCCATCACTGTTAATACCTGCTGAATATTTGCTTCCGTTTACATCATAATTATATGGCCCCTTTAACTGAGGATAAAAACCTACGTTAAGTACAGGAAGATTTAATGGTGTACCAGTAGGAGATTGCTCATTAGGAAAAACCTCGGTCTGTAAAACCATTCGGTTAAAGTCATTGGACATCTGGTCTGTTGATTCGCTGCTTGGAGTAAGATTTGTAGTTTGTTGCTGTAATAGCGGATCAACCACGTACCATGCAACCTTAGCCCTGTTATATCCTGACGAGGTACTTGCTGTATCTATTGGTGAGGCTTCAGGAAATAAAGAGGCCTGCCCTTGTGGTATACTGGCTAATGACCATGAATAAGGTTGTGAAATATCTATGAAACTTTCGCTTCCTTCAAAATTATCAAGGTATGCGGTACCTGTTGAACCAATATATTTCGGATGGCCTGGTATCATTGCTGCAAACTCGGTGCTGGATGTTAACTGCGAAGGAGCTTTCGTTTTAATGAATGGTAATTTATCTACAAGGTCAGTGAGCCAGGGCGCTTCAGTTTTAAAATCTTCATTTAACCCGAGCATAGTATTTGAAACCGGTTCCTGCCCAATGCTCACAATTTGAGTCAGCGGGTGTTCAGTATAGTTTACCACTGTAGCGCCGAGGTTAAAATCTTTCGACACCATATAATCAAAATGCTGGCCAAAGAAGGTCTTGGATTGGATACTGAACAGAGCATTATTTTCAAGTGATATTTGAATGGCAGTACCGGAGCTTAATAAACCCTGGTTAAGAATTTTTACGCGTCCTAAGGTATAATCCACCGTATAATCTACGTTCTCGGTAAGTTTTATTCCTCCCGCAGTTACAATTACAGAGCCTGGCGGAACGTTCATAGCTCCCAACGATATATCTGAACTGACAGATGATTGGAAACTACCACGTAGCCAGTACCTATCCAAGTTAGGTTGTTGTTGTGCTGCAACCAATACTGAATCGTATAATGATTGAAATATAAACGGAAGGCTTTGGGTGGGAGTATAGCCAGCGTGTGCAAGTTTTGTTCTCAGATATGAACCAAACGGTTCAACACTCGGAAATATAATATAGCCATTTGTAGGATCTATATCTATTCCGGGTGTAAAGTCAAATAGTCCATCGGGGATCCTGTCTCCTTCCGCATCAAGTTTGTCGAGGCCCATTACCTGCAATAGTTGTTTTGTTTCTAATGAGCCTGTTGGAAGATAAGGGATATCCACTCCTGTTGCAGGATTAGAATACCAGATATTAAGCATGAAGTTCTGGGAATTTATCTGGTATGAACCCAAGGCATAGATGTTCTTCATCATCAAATTCCACATAGGTGTTGTTGGACTGACGTTAGTGCTTTTCAGCATCTTTACAATTAGTTCATTGGTGGTAGGTACTCCGTCGGTAGAAAACTGCCCCACCTGGTAAACTGCTCCGTTATATGTATACTGATATGCTACGGCAAGAACCTGGTCGTAGTTTAAAGGTTGTTTTAAAGAGATATACCCAAGTTTTGGATTCAAGGTAAATTCTGAAGCCGAAAGCATTCTTGCCAAGTCGATTTTTTCAAAATCGGTAACCTGCACTAAATGCGCACCTATTAGGCCTGATACAGCACTTACAGGGTTTTGAATAGCTGAATGAGCACTTTCAAGGGCAGGGGGATTAAGGCTATTAACGAGATTGTTTGGAGGATATAAACTTGTACTGTTAAAACCCGTACTCATATTTATAGAACTTGGATGGTCAGTAAAATTAGGTTCGCTTTCGCCTAAGTCTGATAGGGCAACAATATCGCGAGTGTTTTGTGTTGCCGTTGATGCATTGGTTATCCAGACCTCAATTTTAGTGATGGTAACACCTGAATTTACAATTGGCGGATTTGTAAGCGCGCTATCGTATTGTGCCCTGAAGAACTGAGATAAAAAATAGTGTTGGTTAGCCATATACTGGTCAACCTTTACGTTAAAATTGCTGGTCTGTGCCCCGTTCTGAACAGTCAACGTTTTCTTATTTCCCTTTTCCTGTGCATATACGGTGGTTGACGTCAATCTGCCGAATTGCAGTTTTGTTTTAACACCGAATAAGCTCTGGCTACCGGTTATAAGGGTTCCCGGAAGATCAAATGTTACGTTACCTGCATCAATGCTTTTTATAATATCATCTTCATGTCCGGTAAATGCAAGCTTCATCTGGTTCTGAAAATCGAATGTGGCTTTGGTATTGTAAGTAGTAGAAAGCTTTAATTTATCACCTATTTCGCCTGTTACATTAAGCTGTATATTCTCATCAAAATTAAACGTGGTCAAACTCCGCTGTATTACAGGTAATGCAGGGTTCTGCAACTTAGAGTTATTAAATCCGAATGTCAGTTCCGCTGATCCTTGTGGGCGAATGTTTACGTATGGCGTTCCGAATATATCAGTGAAGAGTTTGCCGCCAATCTTAATAGGTGGTATAAGGCTGTTCTGCTTTTGTTCTTTAGCGGTGGTCTTAACTTTTTGGGCAAAATAATTATGTTCAGCTTTCTCGTTCATATATTCCATAAACTGATCCGAATCCATTTCAGTAGGAATACGGTAATCCATATTGCCTATTTTCTGGTATATTTCATATTTTCCGGTAACCGGGTTATATATTATATCCGTTTTTATGTTTGAGGGGTTTGAGAGCATTAAACCTCCATCTGGGGTATAAAGGGGTTGTCCGTTGCCGGATTGATCTGTAAACGGGAAGGGAAGGTCAGGCGCAGGAGTGGGTTCGGGCGGAGTATCAACCACCGATATTACCGAAAAACCGGCAACAAAAGAGTCACTGCTTTTTGCCCATATTTTGTTAAAATGGAGCAAAAGCATTGCTAATACTGCAAGAGGTATGTACTTTTTAAATAATGTCAACCGGCTCTTATCTTATAAAAATAAAGAGTAAAAATGCTGCATCAAAGAGTCGTTTATATTGATTATTAATTAGAAAGGGGAGCGAAATTAAAATTTTTTCAGTATCCTTTTAACAAGGTCTTCCAGAGATAAATTATCTCCTTCCTCCCTGAGGGTTTTATCAATGGCTTTTTCGGCAATATTTCTTGCATATCCCAACACTTCCAGAGCATTTAACGCCTCTTGTTTAACTTTATTGTGAGGGCCTGTAATACTAACAGGGCTGCCAAAGTTCTCTTTGCCCATTTTATTGCGGAGGTCAATTATTATCCGTTGGGCCGATTTCTCCCCAATACCCTTAATTGACTTAAGTTTGCTTACGTCTCCATTAACAATGGCTTGTTGTACTTCAGGCGGAGAAAGGGATGATAGCATCATTCGGGCAGTTACTTCACCCACACCAGAAACACTTATCAGGTTTCGGAACATTAACCTTTCGTCTTCATCAGCAAAGCCAAATAAAACATGAGCATCCTCCTTAACGCTTAAATGGGCATAAAGTTTGCATCTGCCTTTTTCGGGCATTTTAGTAAAGGTGTTAAGCGATATATTCAGAATATACCCTACACCGTTACAATCTATCACTGCGTAAGCAGGATTCTTTTCTACTAATATTCCCTCGAAATATGTGTACATAACCTAAAGGTATTAAGCCTTTAAGTCCTAAAAGTAAGGATTTTATTTGTTCCTCGACTGTGCGTCCAGCACAGCAATGGTAACCATATTAACAATTTCCCTCACTGAACAACCTAATTGGAGTATATGTACCGGCTTTTTCATGCCTAGTAAAACAGGCCCGATTGCCTCTAAACCGCCCATTTCCTGCATTATTTTGTAGGCTATATTTCCTGAAACAAGATTCGGGAAGATAAGTGTGTTCACATGCTTATTAACGAGGTCTGAAAACGGGAATTGTTCCTGTAAAAGCTCATTGTTCAATGCAAAATTGGCTTGTATGTCCCCGTCAACTATCATTCCCGGGTATTTCTGATGTAAAATGGAGACTGCTTTAGCAACTTTATCGGGTATCTCACCTCTAACAGAACCGAAATTAGAATAGGATAACAGGGCAATACGCGGAGTGATGTTAAACTGTTTAATACTATTTGCAGTAAGAACCGTAATATCAACCAGGTCATCAACAGAAGGGTCAATATTCATGGTAGTATCTGCAAAAAAGAATGGCCCCTGTTTGGCAAGTAACATATACATTCCCGCTACACGCTTTGTATCAGGGTGTACACCTATAGTATCGAGAGCTGCTTTTATAGGATCGGCATATTTGCGTGTTATACCAGATATCATGGCATCGGCCATACCGGTTTCCACCATCATAGCCCCAAAATAATTACGCTCACGCATGAATTTACGCGATTCGAAAAGAGTGTACCCTTTTCTTTTTTTCTTTTCATATAAGGCATCGCCAAACGTATTTCGTTTAGATTCTTCCTGTGGAGAACGGGGATCTATTACCGGCACATCCTCGAGGTTGAGCTTGTATTCTGAAATAAGGCTTGCAATTTTAGCCGCATCGCCCAATAAAATTGGTTTTGCAATGCCTTCATCTTTCACCTGCTGTGCAGCCTTCAGTATTTTATAGTTATCTGCTTCAGCAAATACCACTCGTTTAGGATTATTTTTTGCTTTTGATGTAATACTCTTCAACAGGTCGTTATCCAGCCCGAGGCGACGTATAAGTTCTTGTTTGTATCCATCCCAGTCATCTATATTACGCTGCGCCACCCCCGAATCAATAGCAGCCTTTGCTACGGCCGGTGGAACAGTTGATATAAGCCTTGGATCATTTGGTTTTGGTATAATATATTCCGGTCCGAAACTCAGGTTACGCGAACCATAGGTAATATTTACAGATTCGGGAACAGGTTCTTTGGCAAGTCCTGCAATAGCATATACGGCAGCCATTTTCATTTCTTCATTTATCTGCTTTGCCCTTACATCAAGCGCACCACGGAAAATAAACGGGAACCCCAATACATTATTCACCTGGTTAGGATAATCAGATCTTCCTGTGGCCATTATTACATCTTTACGTGCTGCAACGGCCTCGGGGTATGAAATTTCGGGAGTAGGATTGGCCAAAGCAAATACAATAGGATTCTTTTTCATGCCTTGCAGCATATCACCCGTTACAACATTTCCCTTTGAAAGCCCGATAAATACATCTGCACCTTTCATACCTTCAGCAAGGTCTTTTGCTTTTTTATCGCTTGCAAAGAACAATTTTTCTTCAGAAAGATCCTTCCGGGTTTTATCCAATAAACCCTTACTATCAAACATCATTATATTTTCTCTTTTTGCTCCAACCTTAACATAAAGTTTGGAACATGAAATGGCGGAAGCCCCGGCACCATTAACAACGATCTTCACCTCATCAATTTTTTTGCCTGCTATTTCAAGTGCATTGATAAGAGCGGCAGCAGATATAATTGCAGTGCCATGCTGGTCATCGTGCATAACCGGAATATCGAGCTCTTCCTTCAACCGCCTTTCTATTTCAAAACATTCCGGTGCTTTAATATCCTCAAGGTTTATACCACCGAAAGTGGGCGATATAGCTTTAACTGTTTGTATAAAAAGTTCCGGGTCCTTAGCATCAACTTCTATATCGAACACATCTATATCAGCGAATATTTTAAACAAAATTCCTTTTCCTTCCATTACCGGTTTAGAAGCCTCAGGCCCAATGTCTCCAAGGCCAAGTACTGCTGTACCGTTACTTATAACAGCCACCAAATTTCCTTTTATGGTGTACTTATATACATCTTCTTTGTTCTCGGCTATTCTGAGGCAGGGTTCTGCAACACCCGGAGAATAGGCCAATGACAGATCGCGTTGTGAACTATGTGGCTTGGTTGGAACTACTTCTATCTTTCCCGGTCTTCCTTGTGAGTGATATTCGAGTGCGTCTTCTGTGCTGATCGTTGCCATAAAACCTGTTGTCTTTATTAATGAATAACAAATATAACAAAGAAGTTTATGTGACTCAAATCAGGCAGGTCTTCTGCTAAAAATCAAGACTTAAAGAAAAGTATAAAACCGGGGTTTTTGCAATGGCGCCATTGCTTATACCCCATGAATCGTCGAACCGTATAAAATAACCGAATATGCGTGTACGCAAACCATAGCCGAAACCTTCAACAAACGGATCCTGTAAAGTTGAAAGGGTAACTGTAATAGGTGTGCCTTGCTGACTTACGACTGTTTCGTTAAGAGCATTTTCACTGGAATAGGGAGTAGGGCCTGTCCATGCGGTGCCTGCATCAAAAAAACCTATTACCTGGAAGTTATTGAAGAAGTCAGATTTTATAGGCCTGTTGATCAGGTAGTGAAAAATAGGCCACCTGATCTCACTATTGAATAAAACAAAATTATTTCCATTACGTATGTTTTCATCAAATCCGCGTAACGGTGTAGCCAGGGTTTGAAAACCATAGGTCTGGCTTTGAGATACATTTATGTTAGTATTGAATTGCGGACTTATCCATCCATCTTCGCCTCCCATATAATAAAGCAATTTCTCGTTTCCTAACGAAGTTCCTCCAGCTATCCTGTTTGCCCAAATAAGGTCTCTGCTGATCTTTTGGTAGTACCGACCGTCAAAACCGAATATATATGTGTTTGCATTAGGTACATTTAAATCGCGATAATATTGTGCAAATACCTTACCACGGAAACCATAATAAATATTTAACTCAACTGGTATAGTAGCATCGTATACGTAATCAAGTTCAGCTTTAGGCATTACTGCATATTGGTTTGGTTGCTGAAGGCTTGTTACATCGCTTGAAAGTTCAACAGTTTTTTGTTCCATCACTGCAATATTGCCTTCAACCCTTGCCACTTCACTGAATGGCCAACGCAGAATATAAGTAGCATCATGTATATAATCTTTAGCCGGATATCCATTATTATCCGTGCTTAAAAGCGCTTCTCTGTGCAATATCAATTGTTTATCGAGTCGTTTCGATAGATCGGAGAAACTTATAAAATATTCATTTGTGCTCAAATCGGCAGCCATCCGCACACCACCGTCAATATGGTAGTCTTCAAAAAGGTCTGCCATATCTACACTAACAAGTGCACCTAAACCAGGTTGCTGGTATTGTGCGCTTCCTAAGTATGGCTGGTATGTATTATTAAGAAAACTATTATTCAATTGTGTAAGGATCTGGCCAGGGATAAAACTTATGTGATAATCCTGCCTCTCGAGCACATGTTTCCGGATATGGCTACTATCATGTTTAGCGGTATCTTTTACTGTAGCTAAAGGCTGTGAAGTTACCGCAGGCTGTGGTATTACAGTTGTAGTTTGAACCGGACGAATATTTGTTACCGGATACGAGGTGCGGTTTTCTTCAAATGAATAATCGTTTATATTCACAGGAATATGCGCAGGGCTGATTGTTTTTACAGTGTCTCGCGTTTTTTTCTTAGAAGTATCCGTTGGTAAAACCACACTCATTGGCTGGTACATAGGTGGCATTTTAACTATAAGTGCGCGTGAACTGGTATCATTCTTAGCGGCTATTGCTAATGAATCGTCAAACCTTTTTTTCTTCCTGGCTGCAATATTATTGGTCATGAATATGGTATTCTTAAGTAGGGTAGGGTTAAATGAGCTTGGAGAAGAAGACAAAGTATCATCATACAGCAAATACTTGCCTTTGTAATAAAGTATCTCAGTATAGTTGGTAGAAGTGTTAGTTATATCCTGTTCAATTATGTTACGGGCATAATCAGTTATTGGGTAGGAGTGAACAATGTAACGATAATGTGCAGCGGTGTCGACAAAACTTATAGTGCTATCAACCCTTGCTATGTATCTGTTTATAATACCAGAGGCATTACTTAAATACGATACGTAATCTTTACCATAAGCCATGGGAGAGGTTTCATCAGCATCTGGCGTATTGGTTATTCTTCTCAATACATTGGAATGAGTAGCATAGTTATATTCAAAAATATCATAATGGCTTTGCATTTTATGAAAATCTCCGCCCAGTTTAAGGGTGTCATCAGGACGGTTAGAACTGAAAATAATTTTGTTGGAATGATCTATAAATCGTGGTGTCAGATCATCGTATACATCGTGTGTCAGTTGTTCAAATGCGTTAGATGCTGCTGTAAATACATATATATCGGTCTGCCCATCCTGCACGGCAGACATTGCAAATTTCGTTCCATCATCGGCATACGAAAAATCAAGAATTTTTGAAAAATTTACTATCCTTCTTCCTTGCAATTTATGATCCGATAAGGTATACGTGTACAACATTAACTTGCCTTTTTCTTCGAGTATTATCGAGAAAAGTTGGCTTGTAGGATGCCATGCCATTAGCGGGTAAGAATAATCAAGCACGCGATTTATTTTGTGCCCCTGCTTAAAGATCTTTGTGCGTTTATGTGTTTGCAGATCATACAACCACACTTTCATTTTACCAAGTTCATTGGTAGAATACACTACATATTTACCATCAGGACTTGCGTGTAACTGATAGTAGTTTCGGTTGTTTTTCGGCTTTTTAACTAAAGGGGTAACCTTGGGAATTACCATTGTGGTATTATCTTTTTTGTATTGAGCGGTATAATAACTCAGCCAATCAGAGGTCAAACCTTTGAGGTTAGTTCCAAGCACAAACAGGCAGGCGCTTTCAATGCTTCTGCTGGTGCGGGTAAGATAAAGCACATTTGGTATTACGGTTTCGCCATAGGTTTGGGCAATGTAGTTCCATATTGAAACGCCTGCGTAAGTGGCATCTAAACCAGTAAGGTGATTGAATTTTTTATAACGGCCAGATTCTATGCCATCTCTTACATGGTTATCGATCTCTGGATTCCAACCATTAGCAGCATAATAAATAAATCCCTGTTCAAACCAAGGGGGGATATTTAATAAGGTAGAACTTCGTAATACATTCGTTACACTGCCACCAAACATCATTTCATTGAACATTACCTTGGCTATACCAATACGTATCTGTTCATTTAATTTTTCATGATCTCCCTCAAAATATAAGATCACTTTATGTCCCACAATTTTATTTACACCACCGGTATTGTATTGGTCATCTTCAGAAAGGCCAAGATTACTTTGTGCATATTCAGATTCTTTATTGTAAACAATAAAATCAATACTGTTCTGCAACTGGTAATCCATAAAATTCGAGATCTGTGCAATACATTCCTTGGCCTTATCACCTACATAACGGGCAGTTTTATCGCCACCCATATAAAAGTAAACCTTGTAATTAGTAAAGTCGTAGTAGTTCCACATAAATGGCTGATACTGCACCCTGTTCTTGCCAAATTGTAGTTGCGAACCCGAGTAAAACTGGGAGTAGGAAAAAAAGTGGAGAGAGAAAATGAGTATTGCCGTGCAGCAAATCCTTCGTCTAAGTAACACTGGTTGCCTATATTAGAATGCTAATTTAGTATTTTTGTCCTAAGTATACTATTTATGCTACAACATACAAGTTTCGTTTTTAACCTGTTCGGTGAGAACACATACATAATTTACCTTGAAACCGGTGAAGCTGCCATTATTGATCCCGGAAACAGCGATGCTGCCGAGAACAGGAAACTAGCCGATTTCATATCTAACAACGGGCTTAAACCTGTTTTATTGCTCAATACACATGCCCATATAGATCATGTATTAGGGAATGATTTTGTGCACAGACAATATGGCTTATCTCCACGCTTACATAAGTCTGACCTTCAGATACTTGAAGCGCTTGTATTTTCATCGAATTTTTATGGGGTTAATGCCACCGCTTCTCCAAAACCTGAGGCTTTTTTAGAAGAGGGTGATGTCGTGAAACTGGGTAATGAAGAATTACAGGTAATATTTGCTCCGGGGCATTCTCCGGGAAGTATTTGTTTTTATTCTGCTAAGCATAAAAAGCTGTGGGGAGGCGATGTGCTTTTCAGGGAAAGTATAGGGCGGACTGATCTTCCCGGAGGAGATTTCGACACCCTTGCAAACCATATTCAGAATAAGCTATTCAAATTGCCTGATGATGTGGTTGTTTATTCCGGACATGGAATACCAACAACCATAGGACATGAAAAGAAACACAATCCTTTTGTTGGAGAATTAGCAGTCAGAATTTAAAAACAAAACCCTTCCCGTATATCGGAAAGGGATTCGTATTTATACTGATAACCAACTAAAATCCTCCAAGAACTATTCCCAGTACGTAGGGAGGTAATTCAGGTGTAGCCAAATTACCATTACTTGTTTGTTTGAAAAGGTTAGACATTCTGTAATTAAAATAGAAAGAGAATCCTTCTTTTGCTCCGAACCTGAACTGTAAGCCATAATCTGAAGGTTTTACAAAAGATAATGATCTGTCAATTGTTTTAGTTATAGATGCTCCTGCTCCGTTACCATTAGCATAATTATCCCAGGTAACATGGCGACTCATAAATATCCAATCGTAATATATTCCACCGTCAAAAAATATTTTACCGATAAAGAACCTGTCAAACACTAAACCTCCCAGATTGTTGAAAGATATTTTTTCAGCATTGTGTATTGTAGGGTTTGGTAGTATTTTATCGGCATCTGGTTCTAAAAAGAAATCGGTTGATTTGTAATAGATATCAGCGCCTATACCATTCCATTTAAAGAACTTATATCCTCCTCCTAATCCAAAATTAAATTCTCTCGATCTGCCATATTTTATTCTGTCTCCTGCATGTTCCGGGCCAAATACATACCCAAAACCAATGTAAGCGTCACTAAAGCTATGTTTCATTCCTTTAGAAGAATTGGTGCTGTCATGTCCTGTACTATCTTGCATGTTCTTATCTCCTGTTACTGTTTCCCCATCATCCATTTTTATTGTACCTCCATCATCTGCAACTGTACTTTTTACAGCAGGTGAACCTTTAATACTAATTGATCCTCCATCGGTTGACTTTGCCGTTATTTTATTTACAGCCCACGTTCTAATAATTCCTCCATCACGGGCAGTTGCACTAACTGCATCTGCTTTCAGGTCTGAAGTTTTAACTGTAGCGCCGTCTGATGCCGAAACGTCAAGACTCGATGTAGTGCCCGATAATTTTAAAACACTGGCATCTTTTGTAACAACTATAATAGAGTTAGCATTAAGGTCAAGGTTTACATTACCCGCATCATCTTCAGTTATCTTCAGGTCAGATACTTTTAATGTGTTCTGTGATTTAACTATAGCTGCATCTTTTGCAATTATTGATCTGAGATCTTTCACTTGCACAGTACATGTTACATTTTTAGTGGAACGTATAAGCAATACACCATTTTCAACTTTTGTTGATACCAGGTGAAGGTCATCTTTGGAATTAACCGTTACCATATCGGTATCAGATTGTATAATGGTAATATTGGCAGCAGTGTTCACATCTATACCTGTAAACTCGCCTAAATTTCTTTTTTCGCTGCTCTGTGCATTCAGCGTTGTAACAATTGCAAACATTGATGTTATTGATAGTAGTGTTTTCATAATTTTTAAAATTGCTTGTTTAGGAGTATGACGCTTAACCCTCAGAAATAGTTACATCAGTAAGAATTATTTCTTACAGGAAGTGTGAAACGATTATCACCAAGTGTGATCTGGTACGCAATTACTTTATCTGATTCTTTACTATAATAGCGGTCAACTTCAACACCACGTTTTAAAAACCTTTTAATTCCATTGAATGTATTTGCTGCAAATGCAAAAACTGATCTGCTCTTAGTCTCATTATTATTGTGCGATACAAACTGGGGAGCAAGTTCCTGGTTTGAGTTAGTATGTATAGAAGTATCCTTAACTGGCGATAAACTTATATTGTTTGAAGCGGTAGTTACTTCAGAATCTTTCTTAACAGGCGCCACATTATTCTGAACTACAATATCTGATTCTATATTACCATGTTCTGCGAGTGTAGCAACAGAATTTGTACCTATTGTAATCGTTCTGTTTGAGATTAAATGCTTTGATATGCGCCTTGCAGCCGAAACAGTGGCAATTTGATTTTGAGCAATATTCTTTTGTGTTTCTTTATTGTTTGGCGAATGTACTGGTTGAATAAAATGAGAAGTATCTACTCTCAGAGTATTTGAAATTGCTATAGTTGCAGGTTGGTTTCTGTTATTGTTGACAAAGAAATAAGCCGCAATTAATATTGCCACTGCTGCTGCTGCTGACCAATAGTACCATACAACAGGGCGTTGACGAGAACGTTTTTTAAGCAATTCCTTATTTTCAAAAACAAGAGAAGTATCAGCCACAAGTTTTGTTTTCCGGTAAAGGGCTAATTCATTTTCATACTTCGGATTTTGCTTAACAAAAGCCATTAACTCATTCGTGAGTATAGCGTTTAATGTTCCCTCAACGTATTGAATAGCGGTATCATCGAAATTTGAGGCGCTAATGTTTGCAGCCGATCTTTTTAATGATTCTTTATTTTCAAATTTTATTTCTTCTGCAAGATCATTCAACGAAACTGATTCAAAACTTTCAAATTCCTCTTTCAGTTCCGGGTGACGGGCAATAAATTCCATTAACTCCTTTTGAGCAGCAGCATCCAACCTTCCCTCGTGGGAATCGAGAAAATATGCTTCGTAATTATATTCGCTTATGCTCATTATATTACTGCTTCAACTGATCCGATATAGCTCTTCAAAAATTTCCTTGCTCTGAATATGTACACCTTAACCTGCGATTCATTTAAACCCGTTATTTCTCCAATCTCATCATATGCATATCCCTCATAATCTCTCAGCATTATAACAGAACGTTGCAGTTCAGGAAGTTTATTCAATGCTTCATTCAATACCTCTTTTGCATCGCTGTAAGTCTTATTATGGCTTACTGCAAACAAATGCGATTCTTCTAATCTCTCTTGTTTCTTTTCCCTTCTCATCAGGTCTATCATAGTCCGGTAAGCAGTAGTGAACATATAACTCTTAGCATTGGTGCTTTCCACATCGTTTACTTTCAGCCAGAGTTTTTCATAAGTATCCTGCACAATGTCCTTTGCTTTATGGACATCCTTCACGCTTTTAACTATAAAACGATACAGGTTATCTGCATAAAGATCTACACACCTGTTAAACTCGTCAACTGTCATTTAAAACCGTAAATATTTACAATACTAAATTAGGCATTTGTTGTAAGACGGATAAGGGTAGAGGAAAGTTACAAGAGAATTTCTATTAACTTAAAAATAGATATAAATAACTGATAATCAATATTTAAGAAGCTTTCCTATTTCCTTCAAGAGTATTGTGAAACTGACTCTTAGCAGTTATATAATGGGTTTGCAAATTCTTAAGCGTTTCGGCTGTTGGATGAATAATTGCATTAGCAACCGCTTGCCATGCTTCCCATCCTTGTATTGTCCCTTGTTTTGAATATTGTAATGGCACTTTCAATTCATGTTCGTCAAATAGGCCAAAGCGTTGTCCCATACCCCAGGCCCATTCCAGGTTGTTTACCATCGACCATAAAAGAATACCCTTAATGGGTATACCCTGTTTCATGGCTTCAAAAATGTATCGTACAGTTTCCATGCTCAAATAAGGCCTAAGCTGGTCGCGGGTTTCTGAGAAACCAAATTCTGAAATAAAAATATCTTTATTCGGATATTGGGCATTCATTTTTTCAGGTTCTCAAGAATATCCATCGGGTAAACATCACTGAAATAAGGGTGTTCTCCATATAATTTATTCGACCGGCTGAAGTTAGGTACCGACATTCTGAAATAATACTGTAAGGCAAGAAAATCGGTATGCTCACCTTTGCGTTCAAACTTATTAGCAATACCTGAATTGATAATGGAATGGGCGAAGTCTCCCAATATGCCATCAAAGTATGGCCATGCATGTGCTACTCCCACCTTAGGGCTTGGGTTCCCCATTTTCCACAATCCTTCTTTAATACAGTTGTAAGTGATATCATGCGCTTCTACCAGCCTGTTAAGTACTTTCATAACTAAGTCAAGCCTCCCTTTTTTATAGGGAGGGAAAACACCACCCAGGTAGCCGGGGAGCAATACGCTTTCGGGTTCGTTCACCCAAAGAAAATATTGTACTAATCCACCTGCAATTATTTTATCACAGAATTTTTTGTCAAAACTTTCTTCAGATAATACTTTTAATATCCAGGTTTCATCAGCGAGGAAACTAACTACGTTCTCTACATAAAAACGATAGTGCCTTATTACCTCAGGGTTTTCCCATCCGCCTGCTTCAATTTTGCCATCGGCAGCAGTTTTTAATAAAAAACAAGGCATCGGCCAGTGGTAAATAGTAAGCATAGGTTCCTGCCCATCTGCTTTAATATGCGCAAGTATTTTAACATATTCCCCCATCAGGGCAGCGTTAAATTCCCCTTCTTTTGGACATAGGCGGCCAAAGTCGAGTGAAAATCTGAACATATTCTGTCCTATTTCTCTCGAGCGTGTCGTATATAGTTTTTTGTGTTCAAAGAAATGGGGTAATCCTTCTTTATATTGTGGTATGCATATACCAGATTCTTTACCTTCAAGGTTTTTTAACAGTTCAAATTCCCAGTCATTAGTAACAAGTGGGTTCCCATCTTCATCGTATGTAAAAGGCTCTGACTGAAAATCAGATGTGGCAGTACCTATAAATTCAACTTTTTTACGCTGCAATAACTCAAGAATTGCAGGAGAAGAAAAATCAAAATTGTGGGACGTATTTTCACCGGAGAAGATAAATTTTCTTTCCATAACTACTGCATATAAATTCTATGGTTGTATCAAAGATAGCAGGATATGGCACTTATGCAATGTTAAGTTTTGAATCCAGAGTAAAATTTAACATTGAAAATAAACCTAATGAGAGCCTTATTTCTTGGCAGAGACTCTTCTCTTACCTTTAAAAGCAACTACAAAGGCATCCTTATACCCTTTGTCGCGTAATTTACTTTGCAGATCTACAGCATCTCTCATGTTAGTAAAATACCCGGCGGTATATTTATACGTTTTGTTATCTATATAATAGCTAATATCCGATAGACCTTCAAAACGTTTGTCATCCGTTGGTAATTCATGGTCAGCAAGGGCAAATTGCACTTTGTAGAACACGGTAGTGGTATCTTCAACAACAATCTTTTTGTGAGGAGGTTCTGCTTTTTTAATTGCACCGGTATCACTATGTTTTTGAGCATGTAGAGTTGTGTCAGTAACCAACTTCTTCTTCACGGGTTGAGCTTTCTTTACTGAACCTGTGTCTGAATGTTTTTTCAAGTGTAATGAATCGACAGTAGCCTTCTTCTTGGGTTGTTCTGTTTTTTTAACTGAGGTTGTATCACTTACTTTTTTAGAAATAACAATAGAGTCAGCCTTTCCAGGAACAACGGTGTCAGGCTTCAGATCCTTCAACGCTTGTTTCATGCGGTTAACCCTTTCACTATTTGTGTCTTTATATTTAGGTGGTTGAGAGATTTTTTTATGCCACACAGTATCCTTATTCGTATGCTTTTTAGGCTTGGTAAATTCTTTCTTTACAGAATCTTTAACCGGTGGTTTGATTTGTGTTTGCGTAGTGTCTTTAATTACAGCCCGTTCTGCAGTAGTATCAACTCCGGTACTGGCGGTATCCGCATTATTAATAACATATTCTTTAAAGTCGTACGATTTCGGATCGTAAGTAGAATTATCTTTTTCCGATTTATATTGCTCGAATGCAAGGAATATAGACTTTGCAATTTCATCTTCTCCTTTTTGCGAACCCATGAATTTTTCTTCATCGGGGTTCGTAAGAAAACCTATTTCAGTAAGTAAACTTGGCATGGCAGTTTTCCATAACACAAGGAAACCGGCTTGCTTTACTCCATTATCCTTACGTTTTTCCATGTGCTGGTATTCATCCTGTATCTTGGCAGAAAGATCGAGACTTTGGGTTAAGTAAAGATTTTGATACATACTGAAAATTATGTTCCCTTCTTTGGAATTAGGATCAAAACCTGCGTACGTGGTTTTATAGTCTTTTTCATATAATATGGCAGAGTTCTCCTGCTTTTCTACCTCCAGGTTACCTCCTGATTTCCGTAAGCCCATAACATATGTGGCAGAGCCATTTGCATCGTGGTTAGGTGAAGCATTTAAGTGTATACAGATAAATATATCGGCATGGTTTTTATTGGCGATATCGGCCCTTTCATTGAGTGGAACAAAAACGTCGGTCGTACGGGTATATACTACTTTCACACTTTTATCGTTATCCTCCAGGTAATGACCCAATTTAAGCGACACCGCAAGGGCAATATTTTTCTCCTTGAAATTTTCTCCGTGGCAACCGGGGTCCTTGCCTCCATGCCCGGGGTCAATTACAACTACCCATTGTTTTTTGCCACCAACCTTAGTGGAGGGCGCAAAACCAAATGCGAGGAGAGCCAGGCAAAAAATGAATATGTACGAACCTTGTTTATACACCAGAAAACTTAATTTTGTCGGACTTTAGACAAAAATATCATATAGAATTGCGTCATTTCAGGCTTCTTATTCTTTTTTTTCTCTTTGGCTTGTTAATAACGCGCCCGTCTTTGGCAGTCATTCATTCAAATCATCAGGCAGTTAGTGATACGGCAACCGATTCGCTCAAGAATAAGAAGCAGGATACAACCCATATAAAGCAAAAGAAAAAGCCTCCGCTCGATGCTAAAGTGGACTATCAGGCCCGCGATTCCATCCGTTTGGATGCCAAAATACGTAAGGTTTACCTATATGGCGATGCTATAGTAAAATACGAGAACCTGGAATTAAAAGCGGCATATATTGACATATTGCTTGATAGTAATATTGCTTATGCTATAGGTGTTAAAGATAGCGGCAAAACGATAGGCAGGCCAGAATTTCATCAGGGATCTGATGTTTTTTATGCCGATGAGATACGGTATAATTTTAAAACAAAAAAAGGCAGGATAAACGGGATAAATACGAAAGAAGGCGAGGGATATATACATGGTAAAGTAGTAAAGAAAGACAGTACCAATGTATATTATATAAAGAACGGAAGATACACCACCTGTGATAAGGAACAGGATCCGCATTTTTTTATTGCAGCCTATAAACTTAAGGTGATACCCAATAACCAAGTAGTTACAGGCCCTGCTATGATGTATATTGAGGGCGTGCCAACTCCATTGGTAATACCTTTTGGCTTTTTCCCGCTTACAAACGGAAGGCACTCAGGAATAGTAATCCCAACCTATGGTGAATCAGCATCTCAGGGCTTTTTTCTGACAAAGGGTGGTTATTACCTCGGCCTGAATGATAATTTTGGTACTGAGGTAACAGGTGATATATATACAAACGGCAGCTGGGCTTTACGCGATGAGGTTGATTATAGCAACAGGTACCATTACCAGGGCACATTAAATGTGGCAATGTCGGAAACGATATTGCCTGTAGCTGAATCTGCACAGAATTTAACTTCGCACGATTATTTAATTAATTGGCAGCATGCACAAGATGTTAAAGCAAGGCCAAATAGTACGTTTTCAGCAAGCGTAAACCTTGCCAGCACAACCTATTATTCTAATAATTCATATGACCCGGCCAATATTCTTAATAACACCTTAGCCTCAAGTGTTCGTTTTAGCCAGGATTTTCCAAGGGCATTTACGCCAATGCATTTGACATTAAGTGCAGATAATTCTGAGAATACAATCAATAATACTGTTACTACTAATTTACCTCAGTTGACATTTACAGCAGACAGGATATATCCTTTTAAAATGATCACCGGCAATCCTTCAAGTAAAATATGGTATAATAATATATCTATGGGTTTATCAACAACTGCCGATAACCAGATAAATACACTTCAATCAGAATTATTTACAAATAGTACATTAAAAAAAATGCAGAATGGAATAAGTTCAACAATACCTATTGCGGGCAATTTCCAGGTTTTTAGGTACTTTACACTTACTCCATCTGTTAATATAAACTCAGTCGATTTTTTCCAATCAATAAGGGAAAAATGGAACAGCAAAATAGATAGTGTAAGAGTAGATACAGTGCAGGGTTTTCAATCGGCCACCACAATAAATTCATCAGTAGCCCTAACAACCAGTGTATATGGCATGTATAGCCTCGGCCTTAAAAGGGCTATAATAATTCGTGAGGTATTCTACCCTGCTCTTAGTTTTAGCTATCGCCCGGATTATAGCGAGGCAATGTATGGTTACTACAGATCAGTTCAAACCAATGCCACCGGAATAACGCAGAAATATTCTATTTTCCAGAATGAGGCAATAGCTTCTGGCCCGGGGCAAGGTAAATATGGAGTATTAGGTTTTAGTTTGGCTACTAATCTTGAAATGAAAGTGCGTGTGAATACGGATTCAGGAGTTACCTATAAAAAGATTAAGCTTCTGGAACGGTTTGGTATTACTACAGGTTATAATGCTTTTGCCGATAGTATGCATTGGCAAACCATTAACATTGCCGGTAATACAACCCTATTCAAGAAACTGGCCCTCAACTTCAATGGAAATATTGATCCCTACTATGAGGGTAATAGTGGAGTTGACGTAAACCGTTCAATCTGGAACCCTGACAACCATAATGGTATAGGGCGACTTACAAGCGCGGAATTTTCACTTAGTACTACGATAACTAGTTCAAAGCCCAATAGTCAGAACAAATCGCAACAAGGGGGAGTACTAGGAACAGGAACTAAGCCGAACAGTAATGAAACCCCCGGAGGTAATACTGGTTTGCAATTAAACTCTCCAAGCGATTATTTTTATTATGAGCAGATGCACCCGCTTTACTGGGCACCTATGGAAATTGCACCATGGTCATTAACTATTAATTACACATTCAATTATACGGCTAGCAATCTTGTTCCTTCAACAGGGCAAAGCGTTTTATTTAACGGCAGTATGCAACTTTCTAAATACTGGTACGCTTCTGTAAGCTCTGGATATGACCTGAAGGCAAACCAGTTCACCCAAACACTTCTTTCCGCTACCCGCGATATGCACTGCTGGACCCTTATGTTTACCTCGGTGCCTTTTGGTTACAGACAAAGTTTTATGTTAAATGTGCACGTTAAGGCTTCTGTATTGACAGATCTTAAACTGCAACGAACCAGGTCCTGGGAAGATACCCAGCAATTTAACTAATAAAAAAAGCAGAAACCTTTTTTTAGTTCCTGCTTGAGTATTATTACCAATTGGCTATAAACTATTCCTGAGATTCTACGTACTTCTGGCGGAGAACGGCTTTAAGCTTCTTCTGTCTGCGCACAATAGATGGTTTGTTGTAGAGCTTCCTTACACGGAGTTCTTTCACAATGCCAATGCGGTCAAACTTTTTCTTGAAAGCTTTTAAGGACTTTTCCAGATTCTCGCCTTCCTTGATCTGAACGATAATCATAGTAAATTCTTATTTTTAAGGCCTGCAAATATATTATTTTTTCCAAATAAACCTATAAAAGCAGCGTTAATTTTAACAATTTGTATTCCTATGCTTTTTAGTAATTTTGACACTTTATTCAACGAAAAGCGATAAAATGGCAGGAACAAGCGGAAAAAGATTCAAAAAATACCTTATTGTCTTCTGGACAATTGTACTAATTCCGGTCTGTTTGCTCCTTTTTTGCGTTTTTGGCGCTTCGGCAGGCCTGTTTGGTAAATTACCAACATTTGAAGAGCTTGAAAACTCTCAAACTTATTTGGCTTCGCAGGTTATTTCGTCCGATGGCCAGGTGCTTGGCAAGTACTATGTTCAGAACCGGTCAAATATTCAATATAAAGACATAAGCCCGTATATGATAAACGGACTTATTGCTACGGAAGATGCCCGGTTTTACGATCATTGTGGTATTGACCTTCGCAGCTTGTTCAGGGTGTTCTTTAAAACAGTATTGGGAGGAAAATCAGCTGCCGGTGGTGGTAGTACTATTACCCAACAATTGGCAAAGATGTTGTTCCCTAGAGATAATAAAATGGGCAAGTTCAAGCTTATGTTCAGGAAGTTTAAGGAATGGGTTATAGCAGCAAGGCTCGAACGTCAATATACCAAGGAAGAGATAATTACTATGTATCTGAATAAGTTCGACTTTATCAATAACGCCGTAGGTATCCAGTCGGCATCGCGGATATATTTCAGCACTACACCCGATTCACTCAAAATAGAACAGGCCGCTATGCTTGTTGGTATGGAAAAAAACCCATCACTGTTTAACCCGAAGACCCGCCCTAAAACAGCTGTCGAAAGAAGAAATGTAGTGCTTTCACAAATGGAAAAGTACAGTTATCTTTCTAGGAAAAAGCACGATTCACTGGAAAAAATACCATTAGTAATTAAGTTCAGGCCAGAGAATCCTGATGAAGGACTTGCATCTTATTTTCGTGAATACTTAAGAGATAATTTTTTGAGAAAGTGGTGCGAGGAACACTTAAAGCCGGATGGTACCAAGTACGATATCTATAAGGACGGACTGAAAATATATACTACTATAGATTCACGTATGCAGCAATATGGTGAAGAAGCGGCCGAACAGAATTGTAAGTTCCTTCAGCCTTATTTCTTTAAGGAATTACAACATCGCAAAAATGCTCCGTTTGATTTCCGGGTAACACATGATCAGATCGATGACCTCATGAATTCATCTATGCGTCGTTCGGACAGGTACAGAAGTTTAAAACTGGCAGGCGCTTCAGACGAAGAGATACGAAAGAACTTTGATACACCAACAACCATGTCGGTATTTACATGGAGGAATAAAGAACACCAGTTGGACACCACTATGACTCCTATGGATTCTATACGTTATACCAAAAGCTTCTTACAATGTGGGTTCTGTTCAATTGATCCTCACACTGGGTACATAAGGGCATGGGTGGGCGGTATAGATCATAGATTTTATAAATACGATCACGTAATGGTTGGTAAAAGGCAGGTGGGCTCAACCTTTAAACCTTTTATTTATACACTTGCTGTACAAAATGGTTATTCGCCTTGTTATGAAATGCCTAATATTCCGGTTACCATTCCGAACGGAGATCAGCCATGGACACCTAAGAATGCCGATACTAATGATGATGGCAGAATGATGACGTTGACCGAAGCACTTGCAAAATCAGTCGACCGTATAGCCGCTTCACTTACATATAAATTCTCTCCGCAAGCGGTAATAGCAATGGTGCGGCACATGGGGATTTCAGACCAGATCGACCCGGTTCCTTCTATTTGTTTGGGCACTTGTGAAATCTCAGTATCGAGCATGGTTGGTGCATATTGCACCTATGCCAATAAGGGAATATGGGTGCAGCCAACTTTTGTTACACGTATTGAAGATAGTAAAGGCAGGATACTTGACCAGATAAAACCTAAAACAGACGAAGCGTTAAGTGAGCAAGATGCGTATGTTATGATAAAGATGATGGAAGGTGTTGTGCAATATGGAACAGGAGAAAGATTGCGTGGTAGCAGATATAGGCTATTAAACCCTATTGCTGGTAAAACAGGTACAACGCAAAACTGTTCCGATGGATGGTTTATAGGAATTACGCCAAACCTGGTTTCAGGATGCTGGGCAGGGTTTGAAGATAGAGCTATCCACTTTGAAAATATGGAATGGGGCCAGGGAGCAAGCGAATCATTACCTGTTTGGGCAGTGTATATGCAAAAGGTTTACGCGAATGGTAAGTTAGGAGTAAGCACGGATGATGATTTTGAAAAGCCTAAAAAGCCACTTACTATTGAAGTGGACTGCAATAAATACGATAAACAACACAAGGATAATTCAGGCGGAAATCCGTTTAACTAATTGAAAGAATTAAATAATCCAGTTATTTAACCACATAACCATTATCCGTTTTGGTTATTTTATCTAAATTAATTAACCATAGAAGCCTAAAATTTACTTGCGCAAATGTTGTCCATTCAATGTCAAAATTGTCTTTCAAATAATTTAATATTTCTTCTTCATTTAATGGGCTGGAGGACGTTTTAAGGAATTCATATATATCGTCAAAGGCAAGAATATTTTTAGCTATAATTTCGTAAAGTTGCTCCTTGCTTCTAGAATCAAAATACTTTTCTCCATCTTCGGTTAAAACGTAAATTCCTTTTTCAAAACGTGTTAACCCCATATTTTTTGGAACATTTATATAGCCTTGAGTTGTTCCTTCACTTGTGACATTTTCAAAGTTTTCTAAGTACCATTTTATTAATCCTTTTTTAGTGTTGTTTCCATTATAGATTTCTTTTAGAAATAAATTTAAAGTTTCAAGGTAGTTATAAATCCCACCAGGCAATGGCCATATGGACCTACTCTTTTCAGAATTAATAGTTCCAATTTCCTCAGAAGAATAATTTTGAAAATATTGCTCATCTATCCTCTTTCAACTGTTTTTTTGGCTGTTTCATTCTGATTTTCAATAATTAATAATGGTGAATTGGGTATGTCAGATTTCTTCTTAAGTGTAAATAACCCACGCCCAACTTTTCTAAATGGAGAGTTTTTATCCTTATTTATATCAACGTAAATCTGCGCGGCCATTGTTGCTTCTGGTGTATCACCAGAGCTATCTATCAAGTCTTCCTCTAGTGCAATCTTTGTGATTTCAATAGCAGTCATAGGTTTGTCTGTCCGCTCCAATATTTTTATTGCCGCTTTCTTGAAAGATATTTTCTTTTCGGTCATCTTGAAATTTATAAGCTGCTGATTATCTATGTTATTAACCCTTACCTAATTTTAGAGATATCCTAATGAAATTTAAATCTTCATTTCCGGTATATCACCTTCAATAATAAGGCGTCCCAGGGTTTTTGCTTTTATTTCATCTACACTAACACCAGGTGCTCTTTCAATCAGTTTAAAACCCTGAGGAGTAACTTCTAAGACTGCTATTTCGGTTACAATACGTTTTACACAACTGACACCCGTAAGAGGCAGTGTACATTTTGGCAGCAATTTCGATTCTCCTTTCGGGTTGGTATGTTGCATGGCTACAATAATATTTTTTGCAGCGGCGACAAGGTCCATTGCTCCACCCATGCCCTTCACCATTTTACCGGGTATCTTCCAGTTAGCTATATCGCCGGTCTCACTTACTTCCATAGCGCCAAGCACAGTCAAGTCAACTTTACCAGCACGTATCATCCCAAAGCTTTCAAATGAATCGAAGAACGATGCACCGGGTAATACGGTTACGGTTTCTTTACCTGCATTAATCAGATCGGCATCTACTTCTTCATCTTTCGGGTATGGTCCTGTACCTAATATTCCATTCTCTGATTGAAGGGTAATTGTCATTCCTTCAGGAATAAAATTTGCAACCAACGTAGGTATACCTATTCCAAGGTTAACATACATACCATTGCGTAATTCCTGTGCTATGCGCTTAGCAATTCCGTGTTTATCTAACATACTTAGTTATTTGTAGCAGTAGTTCTGCGTTCAATTCGTTTTTCGTAATTCTTTCCCTCGAAAATACGATGTACATAAATACCTGGCACATGCACCATATCCGGGTCTATTTCGCCAGGTTGTACTAAATGTTCTACCTCTGCAATTGTAATATTGCCTGCTTTAGCCATAGGTACACTATAGTTACGTGTGGTTTTCCTGAATAAAAGATTACCCATTGTATCGCCTTTCCATGCTTTTACCATTGAAAAATCTGCATGTAAGGCATGTTCCATCAAATACATTTTTCCGTTAAACTCACGTACTTCTTTCCCTCGGGCAACTTCAGTGCCATAACCTGCACCTGTAAAAAATGCAGGAATACCAAGGCCTGCCATAGCTATACGTGTTGCCAGTGTACCCTGTGGAATAAGATCAACCTGTAACTCCCCGGACAAAAATTGTCTTTCGAATTCAGCATTTTCACCAACGTATGAGGACATCATTTTCTTTATTTGTCTAGTTTTCAATAGAAGTCCTAATCCGAAATCATCTACTCCTGCATTATTTGAAATGCAAGTTAAATTCTTCACACCCTTTTTCAAAAGTGCGGCTATGCAGTTTTCTGGAATACCGCATAAACCGAATCCTCCTAACATAAGTGTCATGCCATCAATAATTCCGGCAATAGCTTCATCGGCATTTTTATATACTTTATTCATACCTTTAGTTTGACGGCGAATTTAAAGAAAATTAATACGACCTGACTGAGGGGAATCAGTTTTATCTTTACTTAGCTGCCTTCTCTACCAGGCTGTTAAATTGTTTAAGGTACGTATCGCGTTGCGAACGTACGGAATACTTTTCTACAACAGTTTCTCTGCCTTTTTCGCCTGTCTTTTTTCTCAGTTCAGGCGATTCGATCAGCATAGATAATTTATTTACCCACTCTTCATTTGTCTTTGCAAGAAAGCCGTTTACACCATCCACAACAATTTCAGGGTTTACACCTACAGGCGATATTACGGCTGGTATGCAAAGCGACATATATTCCAGGCTTTTTAAGCCACATTTACCCTTGCTCCATATATCCTCGGGCAATGGCATAAGGCCGATATCAATTTCTAAGAGATCTTCTACTTCAGTTTCCTGGTCCCATTTTACCCCTTGTATATTCAGTTCAGGGTAAGAGTAAGAACTATCACCAATCACTTTGAAATAAATCTTATCGCCATATTTTTCTTTCAATTCGGTAAGAACGGGAATAGCCAGGGCAAAGTGTTTTATAGTAGTATGGCTACCGGTCCATCCTATGCAGATACGGTCTTTAACTATTACGGAATTCTTGCGTTCAAATTTATCGGTATCAACCGTTGTTGGTATTATGCAAACATTCGGATTATAGCCGGTAGCATATTCTGCCAGGTAACTGTTGCCTGCAATTACTATATCAGATATAGCAATGATCTCGGCCGTTTTACTTGGCCTTTTCATCCACGAAAAACGCTTGTTAACATCGGAAACATCCATTAACCAGATAGCATCATCAAAATCAAATACAATCTTAGCTCCTGATCTTTTAAACCTTCTTTCAAAAAATGTAGAGCCAAGCAGATAAGCCTCGCGCTGAATAAAAATAATATCGTAGGTCGAGGCCATTCTCAATATCCTCAATCTTCTTACAAAACTTTTTACGAGGACAAGAAATTTCTGAAAGTATTTTTCTTCAGCGTACATTACCTTATCATCGGCCTCAGTAACAAGCGGAGAAAGTTTACAACCATATCCATTCTGTTGCAGGAACGGAATATATTGCTCAAAGCGGAATCTTTGACTGGGTGACCTGTTAAGTCTGTGCGAAGCAATAAAAAGTATTTTCTTCAAATCGATACGTGTTATTTAAAGAGTAAATAAACAGCCAGTATAAGGCATCCAAAACCTGCAATGTGGTGTAATTGTAATATGTTGTTCTTAAATACTACTGCCGAGAATATTACAAATACAGTAAGTGTTATTACTTCCTGTATTACTTTTGGTAACTATATATAACATTAACCCAATTAAATACCACCTTTATTCGCCCACTTCTGAAATTCAGACATACTAAAGACATTTAATAGGTTATTACCTATCTGTCCACGCATCCAATTTTCAGCCTGTTTCTTATACCCACCACCATCTAAAAGCACAACAGTTTTACAGGGGTGTCTTTGCTGAATATTAAGAACGAAATAAGGAAATTTCTCATCTACCGATCCGCCTGACTGTTGCCATTTACTCTCTATTATAAGAGATTTAGGGTGTTTAGTCGGGTGGTATAGTATAAAGTCGCAATACATTGCAGTTTCATAGATGCCTTTACCTATATGAAACTGCTTAGAATAAATGGGCTGCTCTAAATAGGCTGAAACCTTATATTTTTCACGTGGTACATATTGATAGCCTTTTTCTATTAGTCTATCCTCAATATACTTTTCAAGTATTCGACCTGTGTAATTTGCGCCCGTTGTATCTGGCATGTTTCAATAGTTTGTAATTAGTACTTCTTCTGCTTTTCCCCTGCCATTGGGTTTGCAATTTACCATTCTTGGGGCATTTACTATTGAAATTTTGAAAATACTGGACTTGAATAAGTCCCGTATAAACTTGGTGTTACTATTTGATAGCATTATTTTGACCTCTGCTTTGTGTAATTGTGTGCAAAACTCAGCCAGTTCAGACTGATCCTTTTCTGAAAAATCCAATTTAGAATAGGCAGTAAAAGAAGTTTCATCGGTCGGGTGATATGGCGGATCGAAGTATACGAAATCGCCCTTTTGAGGTGTTATTTTTTGGTAGTCCTTATATTCTATTGTTGCATTGTGCAAAGCCTTACTACAAGCGTTTATATTATCCTCTTGGCATATTCCAGGATTAGCATACTTACCCATTGGTACATTAAACTCACCTTTCTTATTTACTCTAAATAGCCCATTAAAGCAGGTTTTATTCAGGTATATCATACGGGCAGCAAGTTCAATAGGATCTTCTAAGTTATGCTTTGCCCTTAGTTTATAGTAAAATGCCTCGCTATGGCTTTCAGTATATTGCTTTAATAGCTTTATCAGTTTGGCAGGATCTTTCTTTATTACATTGTAGGTAATAGCAAGGTCTATGTTTACATCAGATAAAAAGGCTTTCTTTATTGTGGGCTGCAATTCAAAGTATAGCGCACCACCTCCAACAAAAGGCTCGTAGTAATTCTCAAACTTATTGGGTAACCTTGATTTTAATTCTTGTATTATACCACGCTTACCACCTACCCACTTAAGAAAGGGCGTGGCTTTATTGCCAGTTTCTTCAACTGGTTCAGCCATATCTTTAGTATTGACCTTTGTAAGCCTGTGTATGGCTTCATCAAAAGAGAAGTCTAAGGCTAAAGGCGGTTCGTATTTATGTGTATGTTTCATTAAGCGTTTGCGATTAGTGTTTTGTAATCAAGTCTTTTGTTACCGCAATTTGCTAACAGGTAGTTAAACCTATTTTCTTCGGTAAATTTCTTGCTGTTATATCTGAAAGTAAATTCTCTCAAATAGTTATCTAAATGTTTTGCACTTACAAAGTGGTATATACCTGTAATGCCACGTTTTAAAAGAGAAAAGAAGCCTTCTAAAGTGTTGGTGTGGCAATCATTTACAACGTACTCACCGTTACCATGTTTTACAAAATGGTGTTTGTATAACCATTGTATCTGCCTGTAAATACGGTATTCATCAGTCATTAAGTCAGAGCCTAACACTACATTATTAGTAATGAATTTGCTTATACTTTTACCATCAACATTTGCCGACTTAATCGCCTTTACATTGCCCTGCCTTTCTAATACTGCTAATACAGGGGTTTTGGTTTCGGTACTTCTACCTTGTGTGTTCGGGGTGCGCTTATTAGCGTGTTTGTTTTTCTCTTTACCCCCGATATAGGTTTCATCAGCTTCAACGGTATTACTTAATGGAGCGTTGAAAGCCTCTGTACTGCTTGCATGGCGTAACCTGTGCAAAATAAACCACGCTGTTTTTTGTGTAACGCCCAAATCTCTGTGTAATTGTAAAGATGAAATACCTTTTTTGTGCGAAGTTATTAAATAGATCGCAGCGTACCACTTTTGTAAAGGCACTTTTGTACCTTCAAATATCGTACCCACCTTTGCGGTAAACTGTTTGCGACATGATGAACATTTGTATCTTTTATTATCGGTAAAGGCATATACTTTAGTAGTACCACAATGAGGACAGAAAATACCATCTTTCCAACGCTGTTGTTTTAAGTGTTCTAAGCATTTATTTTCATCTGAAAAGTAGCTCAAACACTCTATAAGATTGGTGAATTTAGATGTTTCGTTTTTCATATTGATACTGTGTTATTAGTTTGACAGTACAAATATAGTAAAATAATTGGGTTAAACACATATATAATTACCTTACTTTTAATTGCAGTAAGGTAAATGGGCCGCCATTATCTATAAAGCCTATGCGGTTAGCAGGTACCTGAAAGCAATATTCAAACAGGGCAATTCCCCAGCTTATAAGTATCACAGCAAAAAGTGGAAGGGTTTCCATGCCTTTCATCTGTTTGAATTTTAAATGACCATACCATGCGAAGGTCATAAATGTGTTTGATAACACAAGAAACACAACGGTTAATATTGCCTTCTTCATTGAAAGATTCAAATTTATTATGCAAAAGTAGACTAATAGTTATTTGAATGGTAAAGAGTTGAAAATGTTCCTGATGAGGTTTAGTAAAACGCTTAATTTCAAGCTGATAAAGATCCTGAAAAGAGGAGAATTTTATGGGATTGTACATGTAAAAATTGATCTTTTCTCCCCTTATAACATGGTAAAAATATATACATTCGTGCTTCTATAAAAAAACAGGATGCTTAAAAGGTGGCATTTATTTGGAATTTTAACCTGTATGGTCACGATTTTGTGCTCATGCAATAAGGGAGTTATATTCCAGAAATATATAACCATACCTGATAATACCTGGGATATGAATAGCCCTGTAACCTATACAGTACCTATTCAGGATACTGTTAATCCTTACAATGTGTTTGTGAATATCCGTAACTCAGACGGCTACGATTTCAGCAATTTATATTTGTTCATTGATATTACTGCACCTAACAACGCAACCGAGCGCGATACTATAAATTGCGTACTGGCAGATAATGCGGGTAAATGGTTGGGGCAGGGCCTGGGTGATATATGGGATAATAAGATATTATTTAAGTACAATACCCGTTTCCGTAAAGGAGATTACAAGTTTAAGCTAACACAGGCCATGAGAGTAGATAAACTGCCTGAAATAATGGATGTAGGTTTAAGAATTGAAAGAGCACAAGTAAAATAAAGCAAGCATTAATAAGACCAATGAAAGTAATAGATCATCTTAAGAAATCGAAATCAACTTTATTCTCGTTTGAAATATTGCCTCCTTTAAAGGGCAAAAGCATTCAATCCATAAACGATAGCATTGACCCTTTACTGGAGTTCAACCCATCGTTTATTAATGTTACCTATCATCGTGAAGAATATATTTATAAAAAACGCGAAGGTGGTTATCTGGAAAAGATACCTGTGCGTAAGCGACCGGGAACGGTTGGTATTTGCGCTGCAATTATAAATAAGTATAAGATAGACACCGTACCGCATCTTATTTGTGGTGGCTTTACAAAAGAAGAAACTGAGAATGCCCTTATTGACCTGCAATTTTTAGGTATTGATAATGTGCTGGCTTTGCGCGGAGATGCGGTAAAATCAGAAGCACATTTTGTACCTGAGCCGGGCGGCAATGAACATGCTATTGATCTTGTTAAGCAAATAGTTGAATTGAATAGTGGTAAGTATTTGAACGAGGAAGCATCGGACATACAAACCCAGACGCGTTTTTGTATTGGTGTTGCCGGTTACCCTGAAAAACATTTTGAATGCCCCAATATAAAAACTGACCTTAAACACCTTAAAGCAAAGGTAGATGCAGGCGCTGAGTACATTGTAACCCAACTTTTTTATACCAACGAGCATTACTTTAATTATGTAAAAATGTGTAAGGAAATGGGCATTAATATTGCCATCATTCCGGGTATCAAGCCAATTTCGAATAAGAAGCAACTACAAAGCCTGCCAAAATTCTTTCATGTAGAAATACCCGAAGAATTTGCTGATGCTATTGATAAATGTAAGAGTGATGCTGAGGCGAAAGAAATTGGAATCGAGTGGGGAATACAACAATGTAAGGAGCTTATTAAAGGCGGTGCACCATGTATTCACTTCTATACAATGGGTAAATCAGAATCAGTAAAGAGAATTGCGAAAGCTATTTTTTAAGCTTAGATAGATACTGGACTACATATTTCCCCAATACATCATATTCAACATTTACCTCATCTCCGGCTTTCAGGTCCTGGAAATTAGTGTGCTTGAATGTGTAAGGAATAATAGCAACTGAGAAAGAATTAGATGTAAGTTTTGCTATTGTAAGGCTAACACCGTTCAATGCTATAGAGCCTTTACTTACAATATAATCAAGATCTTTTTTAGGACAGGTAAATGTAAAGACATAGCTACCTGCAAGTTTTTTCATTGCAGTGCATTTCACAACTCCATCAACATGCCCGAGTACAAAATGCCCGTCCATTTGGCCATTTGCAGATAGCGAACGTTCAAGGTTTATTTTATCTCCCTTGCGAAGATGTTTCAGGTTAGTGCGGTCTAATGTTTCCTGAACAGCCATAACCTTATATAGTTTGCCCGCTGGTATTACAGAAAGGCATGCGCCATTATGCGATACGCTTTCATTCACTTTTAATTTTTTTGTAAATGATGCTTCAATGGTGAACACCATGTTGCCTTTTTCTTTGGCAATATTTTTAACAACCCCGAGTTCCTCTATTATACCTGTAAACATTATAAATACATTTTCATTTGCAAAAATAGGGTTTTAGAGCGGTAAGAAGAGGAATACTGCTATTTTTGAGAATAAATAAGCAAAATACATTGCCCAAGATACTCATCATACGTTTCAGTTCCATTGGCGATATAGTGCTTACCAGCCCTGTTATACGGTGTATTAAAAAGCAGGTGCCCGGTGTTCAGTTACACTATATTACCAAGAAAGCATTTCAACCTATACTTGAGAACAACCCGTACGTAGATAAAATATATTCTATTACTGAACACGTATCAGAAGTAACGGAAGAGTTAAAGAAAGAGGATTACGATTTTATAGTTGACCTTCATCATAATTTACGTTCTGTACAAGTAAAACGAGCACTAAATAAGCCTTCGGCAAGTTTCCCCAAACTTAATATTCAAAAGTGGCTGAAGGTAAATTTCAACGTAGATAAGTTACCCGATGTACATATTGTTGACCGGTATTTTGAAGCAGTCCAATCATTGAATGTAAAAAATGATGATGCAGGGCTCGACTATTTTATTTCGCCAACGGATGAAGTGGATTTAAATACTTTGCCCGCCTCGCATCGTTATGGATATATTAGTTTTGTGATAGGTGCAAAACACTTCACCAAGCAATTTCCATTGCATAAAGTAATATCGGTCTGCAAAAAAATAAGTGCCCCCATAGTGTTATTGGGCGGAAAAGAAGATGCTGAAAAGGCAATGCAGATTGAGAAAGAAGTCGGTGCTACGATATATAATGCTTGCGGAAAATATAGCCTCGATCAATCAGCATCATTAGTAAAGCAGGCTAAGAAGATAATCACCAATGATACCGGCCTGATGCACATTGCAGCAGCATTTAAGAAAGATATTATTTCATTGTGGGGCAATACCATACCTGAGTTCGGGATGTATCCTTATAAGGCTGGTGCTGATTCACACATACTGGAAGTACGCGGCCTTTCATGCCGTCCATGCTCAAAAATTGGCTACAAGGAATGCCCTAAAAAGCATTTCAAATGCATGGAAGAGATCAGTGAAGAAGAAATAGTGAGACTTATTTAAGCCACATCCTTAACAGGCTTTGGCACGATTGCCTTCTTCTCATTTATATAAGGTAGATAATACTTCTCGTAAAATATCTTTTTAGAATTATTGAAAGATTTTACACCGCCCAATTTATTTATGAGATACACGTAACACCATGCCAAGTCTACTTGGTGAGGTAAGAAACCTGCACGGGCGCTATCCGGGAAAAGATGATGGTTATTATGCCATTCACCAGCTACATAGCCTGGCCAGTATTGGTTGATCGACATATCATCCCAGCAAAAATCTACACCTTCCTCGCGTTTATCTTTTCCTTTTCCATGGCCTTCAAAATTAAATGTGCGCACGCCCACTGCCCATACTACCGCCCATCCGAATAAAGCACATGCCAATGCATTGCCACCGATCAAATAGAATGTAGTGTACCAGAACGCCCAATTAATAACTGTTTCAGCTATTGTATTTAATGGATGAGCTATAGTTCCCCATTTCTGGTATTGTTCGTATGTATTTGGCTTAACACCAGTATGATCAATAAATGTAGTCATACGCAAGTAATCTTCTTTACTCAGGTTTTTTGCAACTGCCTGGTGATTGGTATCGGCAAGGAAACAATATAAAAAGCCACAGTTTGCATTATACGGATCACCCGGCTGATCTGATTTTGCATGGTGGACATGATGAGAAACAATATACATTTCCTCAGGTATAACCTTAATAACAAGGTTTTGAGTAATGATGCGCCAGAATTTATTTTTGAATGAGTAAGCCCTATGTGTACCATAACGGTGATACCAGATGGTGCCATGAGAACCCATAAGCACCATACTATATAAAAAGCCTGCGAGGCAAAGCCACCAGCTAAAATATTTTGCAAAAAAGATAATTAAGAAAGGTGTAAGGCATATTACGGCGAACCAGCCCATAAAATTCATCCAGTTCTTTTTGGTGCGGAAAATGTTCTGGCGATAAAAAAACTCACCCCACATTTGCTTTTTTGTAGGTTTAATAAGACTACCGTTTTCGTCCTGCCATCCGTATCTTGGTGGCTCAAGAATAATATCAATAAATGCCATTCTTTCCTGATTTAATAGAAGCAAAGGTATACTTTATTATACTATCCCCAAAACATGTTTGGTTATCAGGCTATTATTAATAAACTGGAAATGCTGTAAATACTGAATAACCAAGCTGTTTTCCAACCCTTATATGACTTGAATCAGGAAGTAATTTGGGTCTACCAATAAATAAGTGGTTTATCTTAGAACCACATTTGCAAAATTGGAGGATAATAACGCAACATTAACTGAACGGGTAAAGGCCGGAATTAAAAGACAGAGGATATTGTTGTCTGTTCTTTTTTTGCTCTTGCTAATTGCTGCTGTTTATCTCGGCTATTATTATTTCCCATTAAATTCTGAAACAGGTAAGACCAACAAATGGGAATTTATATTCATTGGTTTTTTTGCTGAATTAGCTAATGGTACATTAGGCATGGCTTATGGCGTTACGACAAGTGCGTTCCTAATATCAATTGGAATTACTCCCGTTATCAGCAGCGCTATGGTGCATATATCTGAAGTATTCAATGCAGGCGCAGCCGGACTAATACATTATAAGATCGGTAATGTGAATAAAAAACTTTTCCGCAAATTGCTGTTGCCGGGTATAATTGGTTCAGTGGCAGGCGCCTCTTTACTTTTTGCGTTTAAGAATCATACTCATGCATTGCGTATGGCTGTTTCGGTGTACACACTTTTGCTTGGAATAGTTATCATTTATAAAGCATTGGCGAGTATTAAGACAAAAAACAAGATTAAACGAATATCATTGGTCGGAGCTGTATCAGGTTTTTTAGATGCTATGGGCGGCGGCGGCTGGGGTACTATAGTTTCGGCAACATTAATTGCAGGCGGAAGAAATGCATTATATACCATAGGTTCGGTTAGCCTTTCCAAAGTATTTATTGCACTGGCAAGTTCAATTACTTTTATTGCGTTGCTTGGTACTATGCAATGGATACCCATTGTATGGCTTGTGGTAGGGGGTTTAGTTGCCGCGCCCATTGGCCCTTACCTTGCAAAGCATATTCCTATCAAATTTACAATGATATTGGTAGCGCTTGCTATTATTCTTATCAGCCTGAAACAGATTTTCTTTTAGAATAAGAATTTGCTTTCTTTCCTTTTCTTTTATCTCTTATATTTGCTCGCGATAGGAGATTTTATTTGAAAATTATTTTTCTAACTATGGAATTATCAGAACAAGAACAGGTCAGAAGGCATAAATTAGAGGAGATACGTAAACTCGGAATCGAGCCTTATCCTGCAGAATTATTTGAAGTAACTGCTAATTCAGCAGATATTCTTGAAAATTATGAGCGCGATAAGCTGAACTATAAAACCATAAGTATTGCAGGCCGTATTATGAGCCTTCGCCAGATGGGTAATGCTGCTTTTGCAGAGATACAGGATGCCCGTGGAAGGATACAGATATATGTAAAGCGCGATGAAATATGTCCCGGAGAGGATAAGACATTATTCAATTCGGTATTTAAAAAACTGATTGATATAGGTGATATAGTTGGAGTGAAAGGCTATGTGTTTACTACTAATACAGGAACAATCTCGGTGCACGTAAATTCATTTACCCTGCTTACCAAATCGGTAAGACCTTTGCCCGTTGTTAAGGTAGATAGCGAAGGCCAGGCGCATGATGTAGTGAGTGACCAGGAATTGCGTTACCGCCAGCGTTATGTTGACCTTATCATTAACCCGGAAGTAAGAAACGTATTTGTTCAGCGTACAGTTATTATAAATTCTATGCGTAATTTTTTGAACGAAAGAGGTTACCTGGAAGTGGAGACACCTATTTTGCAATCAATACCGGGTGGGGCAGCAGCAAGACCTTTTGTAACTCATCACAATGCATTGGATATTCCTTTATACCTGCGTATTGCAAATGAACTATACCTGAAACGCCTTATTGTAGGTGGATTTGATGCGGTTTACGAATTCGCGAAGGATTTCCGTAACGAGGGAATGGACAGGACCCACAACCCTGAGTTTACACAAATGGAATTATACGTAGCCTATAAAGACTATGAGTGGATGATGGGCCTGGTAGAGGAAATGCTTGAAAAGATTGCCATGGATCTGTATAGTACAACCAAGGTTCCTGCTGCAGAGAACACACTCGATTTTCATCGCCCTTTCCAACGTGTACGATTATTTGATGCAATTAAAGAACATGCGGGAGTGGATGTTTCAAATATGAATGAAGATGAATTGAGGAAGACCTGTCGCGACCTGAAGATAGATGTAGCTCCATCTATGGGTAAAGGGAAATTGATAGACGAAATTTTTTCTGCGAAAGCACAGCACCATTATATACAACCAACATTCATTATGGATTACCCTGTTGAAATGTCGCCATTGTGTAAAAAACACAGGTCGATGCCAGGGCTGGTAGAACGTTTTGAATTATTCATTAACGGTAAAGAATTGTGTAATGCCTATAGCGAATTGAATGATCCTATTGATCAGCGCGAGCGTTTTGAGGACCAGATGAAATTGGCTGAAAAAGGTGATGACGAAGCTATGGTAATGGATTACGATTTCTTGCGTGCTATTGAATATGGTATGCCTCCTACATCGGGTGTGGGCATTGGTATTGATAGGCTTACCATGTTAATGACCAATTCAGTATCTATACAAGATGTTCTTTTCTTCCCTCAAATGAGGCCTGAAAAGTTTCAATAAAAAACAAGCGATTTTTTGCTGTTTTTGAAGACTCTCCAATCACTAATTCGGTTTAGGGATTGTTACTATTGTGTTCATAATTATTTTCCATTTATACTGAGTGGTTTATCTAATTTTGGAAACAAATAAATCCTTTCTAAGACTAACCATGAAGACAGCAAATTACATTTTAAAACTTGAAGAAGTAGGCCACAATGACGTTGCAATAGTAGGTGGTAAAAATGCGTCATTGGGCGAAATGCTTCAAAACCTTACGCAACTCGGAATTAATATTCCCGGAGGCTTTGTGGTGACGGTGGCTGCATATAAAAGGTTTGTAGAATTCAACAAACTGGATGAAATAATAAAGGATATTATTACCAAAATAGATCTCAATAATATTGAATCACTGCGCAGAGGCGGCTTGCAGGTGCGCCAATTGATCAAGAACGGAAAATTTCCTGAAGAATTAGAACAGCAAATAATAGCGGCCTATCACACATTATCGGAAAAGTATAAACAGGATATCACTGATGTGGCAGTGCGTTCATCAGCCACTGCAGAAGATCTTCCGGATGCATCATTTGCCGGACAGCAGGAAACATATCTGAACGTTCGTGGAGAGGAATCATTGGTGAATGCAGTTAGAAATTGCTTTGCTTCACTATTTACAGACAGGGCTATCAGTTACCGCGAAAGTTTCGGATACGATCATTTCCAGGTAGGGTTATCGGTATGCGTGCAAAAGATGGTTCGCTCTGACCTTGCTGCTTCGGGTGTGGCTTTTTCGTTAGATACTGAAAGCGGATTTAAAGATGTTGTGGTTATAAATGGTTCATACGGGTTGGGTGAAATGATAGTGCAGGGTTCTGTTTCTCCCGATGAGTATATTATTTTCAAACCTACGCTTAAAGGAGAATTTACGCCTATCATAGAAAAAAAGATGGGGGTAAAGGATAAGAAAATGGTATACGGAGATGACCCGGATGAACGTGTACGGATAATACCGGTTGAGAAACAGGCGCAGAATAACTTTTGTATATCTGATGAGCGTGCGCTGCAACTTGCCCGGTGGGTAGCACAAATAGAGGAATATTATTCTAAGTTAAAGAACAAGTGGTGCCCGATGGATGTGGAATGGGCTGTAGATGGCTTATCGAACGAATTGTTTATTGTGCAGGCAAGGCCGGAGACCATACACTCACAAAAAAGCAATGGCAAAATAACAGAATACAAAATAGACGACGAACACCGCGCTGAGAAAATATTGCTGAAAGGAATTGCGGTGGGCGATAAAATTGCCGGTGGCAAGGTAAAGATCATGTATTCGCTTGATGGACGCACAGGAAATTTAGATGGTAATGACTTCCAGGCGGGAGATATACTGGTGACTGATATGACAGACCCTGATTGGGAGCCGATCATGAAAAAGGCTGCTGCCATTGTTACTAATAAAGGCGGAAGGACATGCCACGCTGCTATTGTGGCAAGGGAAATGGGAGTGCCGGCAATTGTAGGTACAAAAAATGCTACCGAAATTTTTGCAGATGACCAGTATATAACTGCTTCATGTGCTGAAGGAGACGTGGGGATTATTTATGGAGGCAGTGTAGAGTACAGGAAAATCGAAGTGAACATTGACGATTTCCCGACCACAAAAACACCTATTATGCTTAATGTAGCATCACCAGACTTAGCATTTAAATTTTCGCACCTGCCAAATGCAGGGGTGGGCCTGGCACGTGAGGAGTTCATTATAAATAATTATATACAGGTACATCCGCTGGCACTATTAAGGCATCACCAGATGGAAGATAAGGAGTTGACCGCGAAAATAAACCAGCTTATTGCGGGCTATGAAAATGAGGAAACCTTTTTCGTGAAAAAACTGTCGTATGGTATTGCAAAAATTGCAAGTGCGTTCTATCCGAATAAGGTAATTGTACGTTTCTCCGACTTCAAAAGCAATGAATATAAAAACCTGTTGGGTGGTAAATATTTTGAACCCGATGAGGAAAATCCAATGATAGGCTGGAGAGGGGCATCACGCTATTATTCTAAGGATTATAAGGAAGCATTTGGACTAGAGTGTAAGGCTATTCGCAGGGTACGTGAAAAAATGGGATTGAAGAACGTAGTGGTCATGGTGCCGTTCTGCCGTACGGTTGAAGAACTTATAAAAGTTCAGGATGTAATGTCGGAGTATGGATTAAAACGTGGTGAGAACGGACTGGAGGTGTACCTGATGGCCGAAATACCTTCGAACATTATTCTTGCAAAAGATTTTGCAAAACATATTGACGGATTTTCTATCGGCTCTAATGACCTTACCCAGCTTACACTTGGCCTTGACAGGGATTCTGCTTTAGTGGCGCATTTGTATGACGAGCGTAACCCGGCAGTAAAAGCCATGTTGAGCATGCTTATAAAGACAGCCAAGAAAGCGAAAGTTAAAGTTGGTATATGCGGACAAGGTCCATCTGATTTCCCTGATTTTGCTGAATTTCTTGTAGAAGAAGGTATTGATAGTATATCTGTAACACCTGATTCTGTATTTAAAACAGTTAAGGCAATTAACAGTGTAGAGAAAAAGATTGAAGCTGCAGTAATGGCGAATTAACAACCCGGCTTTTTAAGTACTATACTCTGCCTACCAACATTACGAGGTCCCAGCGAATATCCTTCAACTCATCTGGGTCTCCCCATGCATTAGCGAAATCTTTTCTTACTTCATCGTAAGGGTTCTTGCCGATTGCATCTATATAGCGTTGTGTGGCCGACCAGGTTTTAAAATATTCTTCCAGGTCGTGCAGGTTTGTTTTGCGTGTATAACTGAAAGTTGGTGTTTCAATCCGTTCAAAAGGGAATGGTATAGTTTTATACCGAGCTTTTATCAATTGACTTTCTTTGGGCCAGTAATCACGGAGAATACCATCTGATAATTTCTTTTCACAGGCATCTACTGCAGGATTTACTTTTGCTTCATTATAGGTCCATGCAGCAATAATGCCTTCGGGCTTAAGTACATGCTTTACTTCTTTATGAAATTTTTCAAAGTCGAACCAATGTATAGCAGCTGCAATGGTAACAATATCTGCACTTGAACTTGCAATGCCACTATCTTCCGCCAAGGCTAATTTATAAGTTACCTTTTCGTTTTGTTTTGCATTTTTCAATTGTGCTTCACTTGCATCAGTAGCAATTACTTTGTTAAAATATTTTGCAAGGCTGTTGGCGGCTTGCCCGTTTCCCGTAGCACAATCCCATGCTAAGTCATGTGCAGGACAAAGTGATGCCAGGAAAGTAAACAGTTCATCTGGATACGATGGCCTGAATTTTACGTATGTATCTGATTGTTTTGAGAAATGATCTTTGAATTGCATAATGTAAAATCAAGAGTCAGTAGAAAAGCTAATTATTAATTATTGTTATTACGTTGTCGTCAAATATTTTGTTGATTTTAGGTTGTATAAACCATATACCTAGGGGAAAAACCAAATCAGAAAAAACTCACCTGCATAGTCGCTAAAATGTACTAGTCTTTGCAATTCAACTGATTTAAGGGATTTTGCATTAAAATAAAGAGTATAGAATATACAGAACATTGCAAATAGATGTAACGGAATAATCAGTAGAAAAATTGCAGGATTAAGAGATGATCCGCTTACCGCCTGGTTGAGTATTCCATACATAAACAGATAGAATAATAAAATATAAATCGTGGGATAAAACAATGCTATTTTAAACATTGTTAAATTCATATTTACAGTATTGGGTAGTTTTTTATAAAGGTTTATACCAAGTGTATAAAACCAGCCGAAGAACACTACCATAAAATATAGCATCATTATTGCAAAGGCAATAAACATTATTAAAAAGTTTTTAGATAGTGCAATTGATACCATAATAAGAATTTCTGTTATTATAGGAATTCCAATTAAAAGGAGAAACATTTGCCAATGTTTTAATTTGAGTAGTTTTTTCATTTGTTATAATTTGTCGAGTGGTTGGATTAATGTATCTAACTGTTACAAATATAATGACACTTACTAATGAAAACATTAATAAGTTATTTTAATAGTATTGTAGTCAATAAAATGCCGAGTAGTGGATAAGTCCATTATATTCCTATTTTCTTAAAAATGCGGAAGGACTAATTTTGTAAAACCTCATCCTTTATCCTTCTCCTTAAAGAAGAAGGACAGAAAGAATTGTTCTTTTGAAATAGAGATAATTGTACCAGGCTCCCCCCCGGTAATCTAATTAACTTTCTGGTTATCAATACAAATATGGGTTTCCGGTTTTGAAGGAGTAGAAACACCATATTGCATTGAATATCAATAAATTGTGTGTTTTGAAAGCCCTGAAACCGGAAACCCCCTGAAAAACCTTTACTGCCTCCGGCAGAATGTTAAATGCTAAATATTGAATGAATGGAATTATTTATGCTCTCTGTGTAGAAGGAGGTATGGGTGAAAACAAAGGTAGAGAAAATCAGGTCAATACGGTAAAAACAACATTATTCTACAACAGGGCCTTTAATAATTATAAATGAAATCAATGAAAGACCTCAACTTTAGGATTTGGTTCTATAGAAATTGTTTAGTGAAACTTTGTGTTCTTAGTGCCTAAGTGGTGGAATACCAAACTGTCCTGAAACCTGAAATTCCTTACTTTCGCAGCCATGAAGGCTAAAAGCATATTGTTTTTAATAATTCTGTTGGTTGCTGGGCATTTATCCGCTGCCATTCTTACCGGCAAGGTAACTGATGAAGCAGGCCAGCCATTGCCCTTTGTGGTAGTATATATAGATGTTACTACTTATGGAACTACTGCCAACCTCGATGGTATATATTCCCTCGAACTGAAACCGGGCAGCTACACCATAGATTACCAGTTAATCGGATACACCCAGCATAAAGAATCGGTAGAGATAGCGAATACCAATATTTCACGAAATGTTACTCTGAAAGCTGAAGGTATAAAGATGAGCGAGGTGGTAGTAAACGGCAATGCAGAAGATCCTGCTTATGGCATTATCCGCCATGCAATTGATAAACGGAAATTTTATGAAGAACAAGTTGATGCCTATTCGTGTGATGTATATATAAAAGGGCTGCAACGCATTACAAAACATCCTGATAAAATATTCGGTCGTGAGATACATTTTAACGAACTTGATTCCGTATCGCATATTATTTATTTATCGGAGTCGGTTTCTAAATTCAATTTTAAGCAGCCGGATAAAATCCGAGAGGAGATGATATCGAGCAAGGTGAGTGGAAATAACCAGGCTTTTAGTTATAACCAGGCATCAGATATGCTGATAGATTTTTACAAGAACAATATTCAGATAGATGTGTTGAGCCAAAGGGGGCTTATATCGCCTATTGCCAACAATGCTATGTTCTTTTACAAGTATCACCTGGAAGGTTCGTTTGTTGAAAATGGAAAGGTAATCGATAAGATACAGGTTATCCCTAAGCGCCAGTTCGACCCCGTCTTTCGCGGCTATATTTATATACAGGAAGATACCTGGCGTATACATAGTACCGATATGTACCTTATAAAAGATGCGCAGATAAATTTTGTGGATACCCTATATGTAAGGCAATCATTTTTGCCTGTTACACCCGATGTATGGCTGTTGTTCTCTACCAAATACAAATTAGTGTTCAACCTGTTTGGTATTGAAGGCAATGGTATATATGTATCTACAAACAGGAACTATGTGCTTAATCCCGATTTTCCGAAGAACTTCTTTAACGGGGAGCTAATGAAGATAGATGACAATGCCAATAAAAAGGATTCAGTCTATTGGAACCAGACTCGCCCTGTGCCGCTAACTAAAGAGGAAAGCAAAGACTACGTAAGGCGTGACAGTATACATGCAAAACACGAAACAAAAGAATACCTCGATTCTATTGATGCCCGCAGGAACAAATTCAAATTCTCGAATACCTATTTAGGTTACCGTTATTTTAACCGCTACAACAAGCAGTCATTCTTTATGGGCCCTATTATACAAACCATAGGATTTAATACTGTGCAGGGACTTTATGGTGGATTGCGTTTGGGTTATAACAAAGAATATGAAAACAATGTACGGTTATCCATTATTGCAAATGGGGGCTATGGCTTTTCAAATCAAACCCCTTATGGCGATGCCTTGCTGACCTATTCTTTCAACCCTGAAAAACTTGCACTATTTAAACTCGGAGCGGGAGATCGGCCGGAACAATTCAATCCGGATAATCCTATTTCTCCTTTTTTAAATACAGTCTTTACCCTGCTTGAAGACCAAAATTATATGAAGCTATACCAGAAGGCGTATGTAAATGCATCATATACTCGCGAGTTAGTAAATGGCCTATTGTTTACTGCCGGGTCTGAATATGCTAACCGCTCAACACTTTTCAATACTACCAATTATAAATTGATTCAGATGGGTGACAGACAATACACTTCTAACACTCCACTAAGTGATTCCATGAGTTATCCGGCTAATTCTTTTACGATTTGGGGGCAAATAAAAATAAGCCTGAAGCAGGAATACTATACATTACCGCATGAAAAAATAATAGCAGATAATAAGTTCCCGGTTATAACGCTCGACTATCGCAAAGCCATTAAAATAACAGGTTATGATGCAGATTATGATTTCGCAAAGGCAAGTATTACCGGAATTTTTAATTTAAAACTGTTGGGTAAAACACAATATAGTGTTTCGGTTGGTAAATTCCTGACCCAAAAAGATGTAGGCTTTATGGATTACTATCACTTTAACGGCGACCAGATATTATTTTCATCTTTTGCCCTTAGTAGTTTCCATCTGCTGGATTATTATAAATATAGCACAACCGGCCCTTTTGCGGAAGCCCATGTGGAACATCATTTTGAAGGATTTATTTTGAATAAAATTCCTGTGCTGCGTAAATTGAAACTCGATGAAATAGTAGGAGCTAATTTTATGAGCACGCAAACTATGCCACAGTATTATGAAGTTTTTGTAGGAATAACCAAGTTTAATGTAATACGGGTAGACTTTGCCGAATCCTTCTCAGGAACAGGCCATATAGGCGAAGGTTTCCTTATAGGGCTTGGGTTTTAGCACTGTGACGACCATCACCACCCCTATTTTTTCAGAATGCGTATCTTTGCAAACCAGTTTTAAAAACAATGAGTAAGAAAACCGACTTTTTTTATACAACCGAAAAGGACCTGCATTTTACCCGTCCCCTGGAAATTCTGCGCGAGCATCCAGAGGTTAAGTCATATATAGGCCGTAACCCAATGACCATATTTGCCATTTTGGGTTTGATAATTGGCCAGGGCGCTATGGCTTATTTTGCACACACCATGCACTGGTGGCTGGTATTGGTGCTGGCGTATTTTGTGGGCGCATTTTTTGTACATGCACTTTTCGTAATGGTTCACGAGTGTTCACATAACCTCCTTTTTCAAAAGAAGAATAACAATATGCTTGCCGGTATACTTGCTAATTCGGTAATGTTCTTTCCTAGCTCGGTATCATTTCAACGCTATCATTTAAAGCACCATGCTCACCAGGGTATTCCTGAATACGATGCCGATCTTCCATCAGTATGGGAAGCGAAACTTTTCAATAGTAATTTCTTCGGTAAAGCTTTCTGGTTATTAATATACCCTATTGTACAAACCATTCGTATCCCTCGTATGAAGGATATTAAAGCATGGGATAAATGGGTTGCACTTAATTGGGTTGTGGTATTGGGTATTGATATTGCGGCCTGGTATTTCTTTGGCCCTAAAGCATTTGTATATCTCTTTAGTTCTATGTTCTTCTCGGTTGGTTTACACCCGTTGGGGGCTCGTTGGGTACAGGAGCATTACCTTACCAGTGGCGATGTACAGGAAACCCATAGCTATTATGGGCCTATTAATATTATTGCTTTCAATGTTGGTTATCACAACGAACACCACGACTTCCCTTCTATACCATGGAACAATTTGCCGAAGGTTCGCAAAGCAGGTGAGAAATGGTATAACGGCATTGCATATCATAACTCCTGGACCTTACTATGGTTACGCTTCCTCTTCGACAGAGAAATATCAATATACTCGCGTATGTTGCGTAAGAGGCATGCAAAACATATAAAGGCATAAAGTTGAATGGTGGAAAAAAAGATTGCAATACTCGGATCGGGTAGCTGGGCTACAGCATTGATCAAGATCCTTTCCAATAACGATATTCACATTAGCTGGTGGGTGCGTAAAAAGGAAAATATTGAGTACATAAAAAAGTACAAGCATAACCCTAATTACCTGAGCGAAATAGAGATTGACCTAAGTAAGGTTACTATCCATTCAGGTTTAAAAGAAACTATTGCACAAGCGGATACCCTTATACTCGCAGTGCCTTCGGCCTTTATGAGCCAGGCATTTGGCACACTTAAAAAAGAGGATTTTGCGGGAAAAACATTATTCTCTGCAGTAAAAGGTACATTGCCGGAAGAGATGACAATGGTAAGCGATTATTTGCAAAAACAATTCAGTGTACCTCTTTCATCGATAGGTATTATTGCAGGTCCATGTCATGCAGAAGAAGTTGCTATGGAAAAACTTTCATATCTCACTGTCGGTTGTTCAGATACAAATGCTGCTGACTGGCTCGCCGATATGCTTACCTGCCGCTATATTAAAGCCGGTACATCACCTGACCTGAAAGGAATAGAATACTCTGCCGCGCTTAAAAATATATTTGCAATAGCAAGTGGTATATGCCATGGACTTGGTTATGGAGATAACTTCCAGGCAGTGCTTGTTGCTAATGCAATACAGGAAATTAAACGCTTTATTGATCATGCTCATCCTATGCAACGCGACACCAATGCATCGGCATACTTAGGTGACTTACTAGTAACGGCGTATTCGCAATTCAGCCGTAACCGTACATTAGGAAGCATGATAGGTAAAGGATATTCAGTAAAATATGCCCAGCTTGAAATGAATATGGTAGCAGAAGGTTATTATGCTGTAAAAACTATTTACACTATTAACCAGCAATACAAAGTCTCTATGCCGATATGTGAAGCAGTGTATCGCATTCTGTACGAAAAAATGTCTCCTTCAGTTGAAATACGTTTACTTGCCGAAAAGCTTGCCTGATGGAAACACTAACCAATTGTCCCATTTGTAATTCTTCTTCATTTACTTCTTTTATAGAGTGCACCGATTATACGGTAAGTAAAGATGTGTTTGGCATTGTAAAATGTACCTGCGGATTCAGGTTCACTAATCCTCGCCCAGAGGAATCGGAAGCTGGCAAGTACTACCAGTCTGAAGATTATATATCGCATTCCAATACCAGTAAAGGTTTGGTTAACAGGCTTTACCAGGTTGCTCGAAAATATACGCTCAAGAAAAAACTTAGCCTTATTACTAAAGTAAGCAGTAAGAACAACGGCAGTTTGCTGGACTTAGGTTGCGGTACAGGTGAGTTTTTAAATACCTGTAAAGAAAATGGATGGAATGTGCAGGGAATAGAACCATCCCCCGATGCAAGATCGTTTGCCTCAAAGCAATATGGACTTGCAGTGCATGAAGTAAATAAATGGGATCAGTTTGCTGATGGTATTTTTGATGTGGTTAGTGCTTGGCATGTGTTAGAACACGTATATCAATTGGAAGAAACTGCAAAGCAAGTTAAAAGGATATTATCTCCCGATGGTACTTTTGTAGTAGCCTTGCCGAATTGCAGTTCTGCCGATGCTGACTTTTATAAACAATACTGGGCCGCTTATGATGTTCCTCGTCATATCTGGCATTTTACTCCTGCCGATGTAAAACGGTTTTTTGAAAGCAAGGGGTTTATACTTAAAAAAGTGTTACCAATGCCATTGGATGCTTACTATATATGTATGCTAAGTGAGAAATATAAAGCCGGTAATGTAAACTATGGAAGGGCTGCCATACACGGCTGGGCATCGAACCGCCAGGCTGCTAAAACAGGTGCCACTTTCTCCAGCCAGATATATATATTGAAGCCTGTCAGCTAAGGTTGTATATTTGCTGTATAGAACCCAGCAAAAAAAGAATCTATGAAATCCAGGACACCCAAAGAAAGTTACGCTATATCAACGCACTTAGTTCTTCCAAACGAAACCAATTTGCTTGGCAACCTTATGGGCGGAAGATTATTATACTGGATGGACATTACTGCTGCTATTGCTGCTCACAGGCATTGCCAGCGTGTGGTAGTTACTGCATCGGTTAATCACGTATCGTTTGAACGCGCTATAAAACTTGGCGACTATGTAACAATAGAAGCTAAAGTATCGAGGGCGTTCAATACATCTATGGAAGTATTTTTAGATGTTACAGTAGAGGCAGGGCTTACTGCGGAAAAAGTGAAATCGAACGATGCTTCATACGTATTTGTTGCAATTGACCAGGTAGGCAGACCAATAGAAGTGCCGCAACTTGTTCCGGAAACCGAACTTGAAAAAGAGCGTTACGATACGGCACTGAAAAGGAGACAACTAAGCCTTCTGCTTTCGGGCAAAATAAAACCAGATTCTGTTCCTGAACTGAGAGACCTGTTTATGGGTAAACAAAAATAACATGGCATTAAAGATCTATACTAAAACAGGTGATAAAGGACAAACGTCTTTACTTGGAGGTACCCGTGTACCTAAGCATCACATCCGTATTGAAGCGTATGGAACGGTTGATGAACTTAATTCATGGATCGGTTTACTCCGCGATTCAGTAACCGATGAACATACAAAGGGTATTTTAATAGAAGTGCAGGATAGGTTATTTACAATGGGCTCATCATTAGCTTCTGATCCAGAAAAATCGAAAGTTAAAATACCTCACTTAAGTGAAGAGGATATTGTTGTCTTTGAAAAAGAGATAGATGCAATGGATGCCCAATTGCCTCCGATGAAGAACTTTGTTCTGCCTGGTGGACATATAACTGTTTCCCATTGCCACATTACACGCTGTGTTTGTCGCAGGGCTGAACGTAGGGTGATACACCTTGCGGAGAATGAACAGGTGGATGAATTAGTGATCAAGTATCTCAATCGCCTGTCTGATTACTTGTTTCAACTGGCACGTAAGCTCACACAAGACCTTAACGCTACTGAGGTTCCCTGGAAACCTAAAATGTAGTTTTTCTCTATGCAACGTATTGCAATCCTTGACCTCGGCACTAACACATTCAATCTGCTGATAGCAGAAAAAGGAAAGGACGGCAAGCCTGTTTTTTTTTACTCAAAGGAATTGCCTGTAGAAATCGGTAAGGGCGGAATACACAAAGCGCACATTACTCCTGAAGCTACAGAAAGAGCTATAAAGGCTTTACATACGCATAGAAAAACCATGACTGAACATGGTATTAAGGAGCACTATGCGTTTGCCACATCGGCTGTGCGCGGTGCAGAAAACAAGAAAGAGTTTACTGACAGGATACGGATTGAAACTGGTATAGAGATAAATATACTTTCGGGTGAGGAGGAAGCTAAATGGATTTATGAGGGTGTGAAGTATGCATCCATATTAGAGAAACACGTTTCTATAATTATGGATATTGGTGGTGGTAGTACTGAATTCATCATTGCCAATGACGAAGAAATATTCTGGAAAAAGAGCTATCCGCTTGGTGTTACAAGGTTGTTTGAAACGTTTAACCGGACGGAGAAACTTATTGAAAAAAAGGAAGAAGTGGAAAAGTATATCGCAGATATGCTATTGGATTTATTTGAGGCAGGCAAACAATACAAACCAATAGAATTAATTGGCTCATCAGGTTCATTTGAAAGTTTTGCTCAAATCGTACAGGCAAATACTAATGGTAAGCCTGATCCGGAGAATGGTTATGATTTTCCTATGAATGAATTTGAAAAACTATATACTTATTTACTAGGCTCATCATTAGAAAAACGCTTGAAACTGCCGGGACTTATTCAGATGCGTGCGCCTATGTTCGCATATTCAGGAATGCTTACAAGAACCGTACTTGACAAGTTGAACATCTCGAAAATGAAATTGTCCCATTATGCCTTGAAGGAAGGTATTGCCGGGCATTTATTAAAGAGTTTATAAAGTTTTATTTAGAAGCTTGCTGGATCCAAGCAGTTTTTGAAAGTGCTTGTCTTTAACAGCATTCTTCATAAGCTCAATATGGTCCATGCGGTGGCAATCAGAACCTACAAAGCTTATCAAATCTTTATCAATAAGCCACTGTGCTGCTTTACGGGTCTGTAAAGAATAATGTCCGGTAATGGAATTAATATTCATTTGTAAGTATATTCCTCTACCTGCAAGCTCTTCATATTTATCGAAATTGTTTTGCCAGAATGTATAACGTTCCACATGAGCTAATACAGGCCTGTAGCCTTTCATGCTCATTTTAAATACGATCTCGTTAATATTATCAGGAGGATTAATAAATGGTATTTCCCATAATAAATATTTCTCTCCGAATGTCAGTACATTACCACTCTGGAATTTTTTCTCAAAGTCAAAGTCAAAATAATACTCTGCTGCTGCCTCTACTTGAATATCAATGCCTGCTTCCTTCACTGCTACCTTTACTTGCTCTAATCCGCTTTTTATTATTTCAGGAGTATTTCGGTAACCATCTTCCATTATATGCGGTGTAGTTATTACCTTCTTATATCCGAAGTTACGCATAGCACTTATCATCATCAGAGAATCTTCAATGGTCTGTGCCCCGTCATCAATACCAGGAATGAAATGAGAATGGATATCTGTTTTTAAAATAGACAGATCAGCTAGCGGAGTATTATTTTTTTTATTGAATAGTCCGAATAATGCCATAGAGTTTAAGCTGATAAAATATGAGCTATTCTTAATAGTCCTTCGTTAATATCTACGGTATGTTTACGTGTCTGAGAGAGTGGAGTAAATATAACCTGGTTATGTATAAGGCCTGCCATTTCATTACGATGGCCATTTATTAATCCTTCCATAGCAGCAACACCAAGCCTGCTCGCTAATAACCTGTCAAAGCAACTTGGGCTACCACCCCTTTGCATGTGGCCTATAACAGTTACGCGTGTATCGTAATGATCAAACTTTTCTTTTACCTTTCTTGCAATCTCAAATGCACCGCCTTCCTTTTCTCCTTCAGCCACAATTATAATACATGATGATTTATGCCGCTTCCAGCCATCTTCCAATTGTTTTATTATTCCACTTATATCTGTTTTGCTTTCAGGTATAAGTATGGCTTCTGCTCCGCAACCTACACCACTGTTTAATGCTATAAAGCCGGCATCGCGGCCCATAACCTCAACAAAAAACAAGCGATTATGAGAAGCTGCTGTATCACGTATCTTATCTACAGCATCTACAACTGTATTCAGAGCAGTATCAAATCCAATAGTGTAGTCAGTTCCGAAAAGATCATTATCGATAGTACCCGGGATACCCATACAAGGAATGTTCGTATGCTTTGAAAATTCTAATCCTCCTTGGAATGTGCCATCTCCTCCTATCAGGATCAATCCTTCAATATGATTATCTTCTAATTGCTTTTTTGCCTGGTCCAGCCCTGCTTTAGTCCTGAAACGTGAACTGCGGGCTGTCTTTAATATCGTACCGCCGCGTTGAATAATATTACTTACCGAATGGGAATCCATGGGAAGAAAATCTCCATCGATAAGGCCATCATAGCCACGACGGATACCTATCATTTCCAGCCCATGAAATAAACCAGTGCGGATAACTGCCCTGATACAGGCATTCATGCCGGGCGCATCACCACCTGAAGTAAGTACTGCTACTTTCTTCATACGGTTACCTTGGGCATTTTATAATTTTCTTTGAACCATTTCCAGGTAGTTTCAATGCCTTGCTTGAAATACACTTCAGGCATATAGTTCAATAATTCCTTTGCTTTTTCTATCGCTGCCTTTGAATCTTTCACATCTCCCATACGCGATGGTTGGTACGTAGGGGTAAGTGTTGAATCAGCAAAACGAGCCAGTATTTTAAACAGTTCATTTACGGTTACTTGCTCACCGCAGGCAACATTAAACACCTGACCGTCAACTTTGGCATCCGCAAATAAGGCTTTGATATTAGCCTGTACAACATTCTCTACAAATGTAAAATCGCGTGTTTGTTCGCCATCTCCGTAAATGATAGGCGATCTGTTTTGCATTAATGCCGTAACAAATAATGGTATGGCGGCAGCATATTGTCCGAAAGGATTTTGACGCGGACCGAAAATATTAAAGTACCGTAATCCGGCTAAGCTCATTCCATAATTACCTGCAAATACTGCTGCATATAATTCGTTACTGTATTTAGAAACAGCATATGGAGATAATGGTGCTGGCTGGTCAGTTTCCTTTTTAGGTAACGATTTGCTATTGCCATACACTGACGATGAGCTTGCATATACAAGTCGCCTAACCTTGGCATCTTTTGCAGCAATTAAAATATTTAAAAAACCTGTTACGTTTACTTCGTGGGTTGCAATTGGGTTGGCTACAGAACGTGGAACAGAACAAAGCGCTGCTTCATGTAAAATATAATCGGCACCTTTAAATGCTTTAACGCAAATGGCTTTGTCGCAAATACTGCCTTCTATGAATTCAAGGCCTTTATACTTTTCAAAGAGTTTAATATTATCAATGTTGCCTGTAGATAGATCATCGAGAACAACAATACGTTTTGCATTATGACTGACAAGGTATTCTACCAGGTGAGAGCCAATAAAGCCTGCGCCGCCCGTTACTACAAATGAATGGCCGCTTAAATTACCGGAATGGAATTTTTTACTGTACACTTTTAATTATTTATGTTGCAGAATATATCGCTGTTGCCAGCTTGTGCCAAGCGGGATCATCCAGTTCTTTTCAAATTCAGCTTTGGTAGCAACCATGTTATTAAACACTATAGTATCAGGACTTACCTTTCCTTCTTCTGAAAGATGGCTGAGATCATCAAGTGTGCAAGAAACAATTTTACCATCATGCATATATGCCACTAAATTTCTGTTCAGCATAACAATGCCCAATTTAGTTTCCTGTTCTTTAATAAAACGCACTGATGCATCAACTGCCCTGCCACACATTCTATCGCCCTGCTCATCGGCAAAAAATACAATAAAGCGATTATGTAATACTTTATAGTGAGCCTTTAATAGACTGCCATGGCTTAACCAATTATCTACAAAAAAAGTGAGGCTATCGGTAAGCGATTTTAATTCCGCGCCTGAAAATTCACTTTCTGCCTGGAATATCCATACCTTTGATTCAGGTGCCAATTGTTCGTAATCTGTCATCTTAATTCCTTTAAAATCGCACACGAATTTACGCATTTATTTCGACATCATCCTAGCCACTGTGTAACTGTCTTTGCATTCGAGCAATAATTGGGTAATGTTCTTTTTTAGCTTAGGATGAATAAAGGCTGGAGCTATTTCTGCCAAAGGTTCTAATACAAAATTGCGTTGATGCAACAGCGGGTGTGGAATCTTTACTTTTTCAGTTGATAGAATGCTGTTATTATAAAAAAGAATATCCAGGTCAATAGTCCTTGATTCGTATTTTTCTGAATTACGGGTTCTTCCTAAGGATTGCTCAATTGCAAGCAAGGTATCCATTAATTCTTCAGCAGAGAGTTGCGTTCTTACTTCCACAGCCTGGTTTATAAAACCTCCTGCATTTTCCATTTTCCAAGGCTCTGTCTCGTACAAGGATGATACAGCTATAACATTCCCTGCTTTCTCATTTAATAAAGCAATACTTTTTAAGAGAGTTTCTTCTCTATTGCCAATATTGCTTCCCAATGATATGTACGCTGTATTCACAATTATTTTTTATCGTAATTCTGAAAATCAGTAAGCGGGCTCATGCTAAGAAAGTAATGGCCATCGTTAACATATTTTATAAAGTAGGCATTGCCATTTGAAATACCTATACCACAACAAGCGGCTTGTATATCAGGCATGGATTTGTTTAGGATTGACTTTTCGGGCAATGTTTCTGCATTGACACTTTTTATGGAATAGATAAACAGGCTTGCACTGCAAAGTACCATGGTAAGGCTCAAAGCAATTACTAAAATACGTTTGGATACTAAGTCAAGGTTTTTCATGAATGTAGATTTATTTATTACAATAAAGATACATAATAATGAACCTCAACTACATATTCCTTCTGTACTGTCCGCCTACTTCAAACAAGGCATTTGTAATTTGCCCCAGTGAGCAATAGTGTACAGCCTCCATTAAGTGAGCAAACAGGTTTTTGTTATGTATAGCGGCTTGTTGCAGATCTTTTATGATCTTAACTTGTTTGTCGTCGTTAGCTTTATGCAAGGCATTTAACATTGTTATCTGGTATTCTTTTTCTTCTTTAGTGGAACGAATCACTTCCTTTGGAATAATACTTGGCGAACCTTTTGATGAAAGGAATGTATTCACGCCAATGATCGGATACTCTCCTGTGTGTTTCAGGCGTTCGTAATACAAGCTTTCCTCTTGGATCTTTCCGCGCTGGTACATGGTTTCCATAGCACCAAGTACACCACCACGTTCAGTTATACGGTCAAATTCAGCCATAATAGCCTCCTCAACAAGGTCGGTTAATTCTTCTATAATGAATGAACCTTGGATAGGGTTTTCATTTTTTGCTAAGCCTAATTCACGGTTAATGATCAACTGAATCGCAATAGCACGACGCACACTTTCTTCTGTTGGGGTAGTTATTGCTTCGTCATATGCATTGGTGTGTAATGAATTACAATTATCGTAAATAGCATACAATGCCTGTAGTGTAGTACGTATATCGTTGAAATCAATTTCCTGTGCATGTAAAGAGCGGCCTGAAGTCTGAATATGATACTTGAGCATTTGTGAACGTTCATCCCCACCATATTTTAATTTCATTGCCTTCGACCATATGCGGCGTGCAACCCTACCAATTACTGCATATTCTGGGTCAATACCGTTCGAGAAGAAGAACGAAAGGTTAGGTGCAAAGTCATCGATCTTCATTCCTCGAGAGAGGTAGTATTCTACGAAAGTGAAACCATTAGCAATGGTAAATGCAACCTGCGAAATAGGGTTGGCACCTGCTTCAGCAATATGGTAACCTGATATAGAAACTGAATAAAAATTACGAACCTTGTTATCAATGAAGTATTGCTGCACATCGCCCATTAAACGCAATGAAAATTCGGTAGAGAATATGCATGTGTTCTGTGCCTGATCCTCTTTTAAAATATCAGCCTGCACAGTACCACGCACCTGTGAAAGTGTAAATGCTTTTATCTTTTCATATACATCTTTAGGTAGAACTTGGTCGCCAGTAATACCTAATAACATAAGGCCAAGGCCGTCATTACCTTTTGGCAATGCTCCTTGATATGCAGGACGTTTTATTCCTTTCTTCTTATAAATATCAGCTATCTTTTTCTCTATCTGCTTTTCTAACTTCTTCTCTTTAATGTATAACTCGCACTGCTGGTCGATTGCCGCATTCATAAAGAAAGCAGCGATAATAGATGCAGGCCCGTTAATGGTCATAGACACTGATGTTTTCGGATCGCACAGATTAAAGCCTGAATATAATTTCTTGGCATCGTCAAGGCAGCAGGTAGATACACCTGAATTACCAATTTTTCCATAAATATCAGGGCGATGATCTGGGTCACGGCCATACAATGTAACCGAGTCAAATGCAGTGGAAAGCCTTTTTGCAGGCATGCTTGCACTCACATAGTGAAAACGTTTATTGGTACGTTCCGGTCCACCTTCGCCGGCAAACATACGTGTAGGATCTTCTTCAGAGCGCTTGAACGGATATACACCTGCAGTATAAGGGAATTTACCTGGAAAGTTTTCCTGTAACACCCATAATAATATCTCGCCCCATGCACGGTAGCGTGGTACGGCAATTTTCGAAATCTTGGTATGAGAGAGAGATTCAGTATGCGTTTTTACTTTGATATCCTTACCGCGCACATTGTAAACGTAATATTCATCAGTATACTTTTTTACCTCTTGTTCCCAGCCTTCCAGTACTTTCCTGTTCTCAATCGTAAGCTTTTCCGTAAGCTCCTTTTCTTTTTTCACAAGTTCAGGAGTTTTGCCAAGCATGTCTTTTACTTTATGCAAAGCATACAGTTTTTCTGCAATCTCTGATTGGGTTTCGGCCCATTTGTCGTAGGTGCGTATGGTGTCAGTAATTTCAGATAAATAGCGAACTCTATCAGGCGGAATGATGAATATTTTTTGCGATTGTTCTTCTGAATGCTTGTAAGATGACTTTAGGTCTGCCTTGGTTTTTTCACAGATGGTGTCCATAACAGTCTTATACAGACTGTTCATTCCCGGGTCGTTGAACTGCGATGCTATTGTACCAAATACAGGAAGATCATCATCACTTTTGGTAAACAGGTTGTGGTTGCGCTTGTATTGTTTCTTTACATCTCTCAATGCATCTTGCGCACCACGTTTATCGAATTTATTTATTGCAATAACATCAGCAAAATCGAGCATATCAATCTTCTCGAGCTGAGTAGCAGCACCGTATTCAGGTGTCATTACATATAACGATACGTCTGAACAATCTACTACTTCGGTATCTGATTGGCCAATACCAGAGGTCTCTAGTAATACCAAATCAAAACCAGCTGCTTTAAGAATATCAACTGCTTTGTTAATGCTTTGCGATAATGCCAAATGGCTTTGGCGTGTTGCCAGCGAACGCATGTACACACGTGGGTTTCCAATAGCATTCATGCGGATTCTGTCTCCAAGTAATGCACCACCTGTTTTACGTTTCGATGGATCAACGCACAAAATAGCAATCGTTTTTCCTTCCTGTATATTGTCTTTTTTTGAGAAATCTATCAAGTAACGGCGAACAACTTCATCTATCAATGATGATTTACCTGCACCACCAACACCGGTAATGCCCAGTACAGGTATATTCTTTTTGCCTTGTAAGCCCTGTATCTTTTTATGAACCTCTTTTGCTTTATCCGGAAAATCTTCAACCAATGAAATAAGCGCGCCGATCGATTTTGCATCTCTGTTCTTTAGGCCTTTTATCTGTTGGTCAATATTGGAAACCTTCGGAGTAACATCACAGCGTTGAAGAATATCATTTATCATGCCCTGCAAGCCCATGGTACGGCCATCGTCAGGGGAATAGATACGTGTAATGCCATATTTGTGCAGGTCCTTTATTTCATCGGGCAGAATAACACCACCACCGCCGGCAAATATTTTAATGTGTCCGCAACCTTGTTCTTTAAGCAGATCGAGCATGTATTTTAAATACTCGTTATGCCCGCCCTGGTATGAGGTCATGGCTATTGCATTGGCATCTTCCTGTATAGCGCAATTAACTACATCGGCTGCACTGCGGTCATGTCCCAGGTGAATAACCTCAGCACCACTGGCCTGCATGATGCGGCGCATAATATTAATGGCTGCATCATGCCCGTCAAATAACGAAGCGGCTGTTACAATGCGTATCTTATTCTTAGGTATATATGGACTTACTTCAGCTTGCATAAACGTACAATTATTGCACAAATGTATGGGTAAAAACCTTTCTTACCAATAATGAGCTTTTGTTCAGGTTAAAAGTAATATTTTTGAGCCAAATAACACAATTTTATATGCTCACATTTTCACCAGAAATCACCCCACAAAACATATTCCATGGATACCTTGTCGGGGCCGTTGGCCCCCGCCCGATATGCTATGCCAGTACAATAGATAAGGATGGTAAGCCCAACCTCAGCCCATTCAGTTTTTTCAATGTTTTTGGTTCCAATCCCCCTATTGCGATTTTTTCACCGGCACGTTCAGGTAGGTCTGGCAGGACAAAAAATACCCACGATAATGTATTGGAAGTGCCACAAGTGGTTATTAATATAGTCACCTATAGCATGGTTCAGCAAATGTCACTATCAAGTGCAGAATATCCAAAAGGAGTTAATGAATTTGAGAAATCAGGCTTTACTCCTATAGAATCTGAGAAAGTGAAACCTTTCCGTGTTAAGGAATCACCTGTGCAAATGGAATGTGAAGTTTTGGGTGTAAAAGAAACCGGGGACGGAGGTGGCTCAGGCAATCTTATTATTTGCGAAGTGTTGCTTATGCATATTAGTGAAGACGTATTAGATGCCAATAAAAAGATCGACCCGAGAAAAATTGACCTGGTAGGGCGTATGGGTGGTTCGTGGTATTGCCGTGCAAATGGTGATGCCTTATTTGAGCTTACTCAACCAATCAGCCATTTGGGAATTGGTGTGGATGCTTTACCAGCCAATATTCGTAACAGTAAAATACTTACCGGCAATAATTTAGGGGAATTAGGGAATGTACCTAAGATGCCTGATGTAAGCGGGTATGTAGCAACAGAAAAATTTAATAGCGAAGAAGACCTGCATAGGGCAGCAAAGAAACTGCTTGACACTAACCGGGTTGAGGAAGCCTGGAAATTACTTCTATCGAGTTCAAAATAATGTAAGTTTGTTTTAATTAATTAGGCTTGTAACAAATTGGTAGGCATAATCGTCTTACTCTAAAATTGCAAGCCATGAAATCAAAAACGATGAAAAAAATCATTTACATATCTGCTTTTGTTTTAGGCGGATGCATGATAACAGACGGTTCTTCAAATAAGGGAACCAAATTGCCTGAAGAAGGTAAAGGTATTGATGTAAAACCATTCAGGGCTATTCGTGCAGATGGTGTATTTAATGTCTACCTTACACAAGGAAGTAAAGAAGGTGTTTTAGTGAAAGGTTTTTACCCAAGTGATCTGAAAATAAGTAATAACGGTGATACTTTAGTAGTAGAGGATACTGCAACTACACATACAAGTCATTTTAGTATCAAGACCGATATATATATTACCCTTACCAATATTACGTCTATGGATATTGAATCGGTTGGTAAAACACAAAGTACCGATACGCTTAATCTTAAGAATTTCCATTTTGAATCTAACGGAGTAGGCTCTATTAAGCTTTGTTTGAATACTGATACTGTTAAGGGTGCGGAGAATGGAGTAGGTACCATGACACTAAGCGGCAAAACTGCTTATGCTGAAATATCTGATAATGGTGTAGGTTCCCTGGATGCTGATAAATTTTTGGTTGATGTTTTACATGTGAATGTAAACGGAGTAGGAGCAGCAAGTGTATATGCTTCCAAAGAGATATATATTCAATCTACCGGAGTGGGAGGAATACGTTATCATGGCCCTGCAAAAGTTATGCAATCGGAAAGCGACGGGATAGGTGGTGTTAAACATGCGGATTAAGAATAATATTGAACAAGGTTTATAGGGAAGCGCAATTATTTAAAGATAGTTGCGTTTTTCATTAAATAAACTTTGCAATGACACCCTCAATCAGGCAATCACTATTCGCTTTAATTGTATTTGTAAGTATCAACTCTGTTTTTGGTCAGGGTGGATTTAGTATTTTAGGACAGAATCAAAACGCAAATTTTACCGCTGTTCCATTTCTTCTCATATCCCCCGATGCACGGGCTAATGGTATGGGTAATGCAGGAGTAGCCTCTGAACCTGATGCCAATTCGACCTTTTGGAACCCTGCTAAACTGGCTTTTGCAAAAGATACTTTTGGCTTTTCAGTTTCTTACATGCCCTGGCTAAGACAAGTGATTCCCGGCATTAATTTTTCTTATCTCTCATTCTACTATAAGCTGCCTAATAACCAGGTTTTAGGAGCTTCTTTGCGCTATTTTTCTTATGAAAATATACAGTTCAATAATAATAACAATATAATCCTTGGTAATTTTAATCCTAATGAACTTGCATTTGATTTAAGTTATTCAAGAAAATTATCAAATAATTGGTCAATTGGTTTTACGATGCGATATATATACTCTGATTTTACAGGAGCCTCTACTGTACAAGGGATGTATACCCACCCAGCGCAATCATTAGCAGCAGATATTTCTGCATTTCATCAGGGAAATGAAATCAACGTATTTGGTAAATCAAGTATGATTTCAGAAGGGATTTGTATTTCAGATATGGGTCCTAAAATTAGCTATTCTAATTCGGGAGTCTCCCTTTTTTTACCAACCAATTTAAGAACTGGTGCAGCCTTCACAATGCATTTTAACGATCTTAATAAGTTATCTATTATGGAAGATGTTAATAAACTACTTGTTCCAACACCTCCTGTTTATCGATTGACTTCATCAGGTGGAAGTACACCTGTAATTCTGGCAGGCATGGATCCTAATGTATCAGTAGCACAAGGTATGCTTCAATCATTTTATGATGCTCCTGGCGGAGCATTGGAAGAGTTTCATGAAATAACATGGAGCACAGGAGTGGAGTATACTTACAACAATAAATTTTCAGCCCGAACCGGTTTCTTTTATGAGGATCCAACTAAAGGTGGTAGGGAATACTACACTGTTGGAGCTGGTTATCGTTTATTGAGTTTAACGGTTGATGTTGCATATATTATTCCTGTTTCACAACAAAACCCTTTACAGAATACTTTATGTATTTCATTATCTTTTAATTTCTTACCTAAAAAGAAAGCAGCGCATACGACTGCCTGAAAGATTTTCCTGTCTTAGCTTTTCCTAAACCCATACCTTTGCAATGAGCTATGAGAAAATTTTTTGTGATAGTTGTATTTGTTTGTTCCGGCTTGTTTGCTAAAGCTCAATTCATTGATTCGCTGCAGAATATTATAACACGCAAAGGCACATTTACTTTTAGTTTTACTTCACGGAATTCTTTTATTACTAATTACAGTGCCTATATATCCGGCTTTTCCATTGGTGTAACTTTTGGTAAAAAGCTCAATATAGGCGGTGGGTATAATTTCCTGAGTTCTGATCTGACGAAGAAAATATCAATTGGTAGTGATGTTATAACTGAGCAATTAAGCTTTTCTTATTTTTCTTACTACGTACAATATATAATGAGCCTTAGCAGGCATTGGAAATTATATATTATGCCTATTTGTGTTGGCATAGGTGGGTCAAGCTATAATTACTTTTATAAATTCTCTTACCACGTTGTGAACTCGTATACTGTAATGCCTTATGAACCCCAGGTAGAACTTGATTATAATTTCAATAAATGGCTCGGGCTTTATACTCAAGTAGGTTACCGATTCATGCTGGTAAATAATCCTACAATTATTGAAAATTTCAATTCACCGATATATTCTTTTGGGGTTATACTATCTCCTTTTGAATTGTTTGCAGCCATTTTTCCAAGGACTAAGCTGGCACACATGATAGAAGACAATTGATTTTGCTATTTTTGTATATGTTACTCAATTATAAATGAACGAAAACCTGGATCCCGATAGCGGGGCGTTAAAAACAGTAGATAAGGAAGTAGAAAAAGTTCTGCGTCCTAAAGAGTTTGCTGATTTTTCTGGCCAGGAAAAAGTAGTCGAGAACCTTAAAATTTTTGTTCAGGCAGCCAAGCAAAGAAAAGAAGCGCTTGATCATGTTCTGTTGCATGGCCCTCCGGGATTAGGTAAAACGACTCTTGCCAATATTATTTCAGCGGAACTGGATGTGAACATTCGCATCACTTCTGGTCCTGTACTTGAAAAGCCAGGCGATCTTGCAGGTTTACTTACTAACCTTGGTCCATTCGATGTGTTATTTATTGATGAGATACATCGGTTGAGTCCAGTAGTAGAAGAGTATTTATACTCTGCAATGGAAGATTACCGTATTGATATAATGATCGATAGCGGACCTAATGCACGAAGTGTTCAATTGACTCTGAACCCATTTACATTAATTGGTGCTACTACACGTGCTGGCTTATTAACATCTCCTTTACGTGCGCGTTTCGGAATAAATTTCAGGCTCGATTATTATAATTCAGAATTGTTGCAAACCATTCTGGAACGGTCAGCCGGAATATTAAATATTGAAATAAGCAAAGAGGCATCGCACGAAATTGCACGCCGTAGTCGTGGAACCCCGCGTATTGCGAATGCATTACTAAGAAGGGTTCGTGACTTTGCACAAATTAAAAATCAGGGTATAGACCTAGCAATAACACAGTATGCATTAAAGGCATTGAATGTTGATGAGAACGGATTGGATGAAATGGATAATCGCATTCTTGCAGCCATTATAGATAAGTTTAAAGGCGGACCGGTTGGAATAACTACGATTGCGATTGCGGTAGGTGAGCAACCGGGAACGATTGAAGAGGTATATGAACCATTCCTGATCCAGGAAGGATATCTGGCACGCACACCAAGAGGGAGAGAGGCTACAGATAAGGCCTACAAGCATTTGAAGAAGGTGCCCAGGCAAAAACAAAATGGATTATTTTAATGTCTGCTGAACGCTATTCGGCTCTTATAAAAGAAGAAGCTAGGCGTCTTGGTTTTGAGTACTGCGGCATTTCCAAAGCAGAGTTTTTAGAGAATGAGGCACCGCGGTTTGAAAAGTGGTTGCACCAGAACATGCATGGAGAAATGGATTATATGGCTAACTATAGCGACATGCGCCTCGACCCTCGTTTGCTTGTACTCGGTGCAAAGTCCGTTGTTTCTTTAATGTTTAATTATTTTCCTGAAGAAAAGCAAAATGAAGATGCTCCCAAAGTTTCGAAATATGCTTACGGTAAGGACTATCACTATGTAATTAAAGATAAGCTCAAAGAATTCCTTGCCACATTGAACGAACAAATAGGTGAAGTGAATGGGAGGGTATTTGTAGATTCAGCACCTGTGTTAGAGCGTGCCTGGGCTGCAAAAAGCGGTTTGGGTTGGATCGGTAAGAATGCCCAGCTTATTCGCCCGGGTAAAGGATCTTTTTTCTTTTTAGCAGAACTTATTATTGACCTTGAATTAGAATATGATGGCCCGATAAAGGATTATTGCGGCAAATGTACACGTTGCATAGATGCTTGCCCTACACAAGCTATTGTTGGCCCCAATATTGTTGATGGCAGCAAATGCATTTCATATTTCACTATAGAACTTGAAGATGCAATTCCTAAAGAAGTTAAAGGCAAAATGGATAACTGGATCTTTGGTTGCGATGTTTGCCAGGATGTTTGTCCATGGAACAGGTTCTCAAGTCCTCATAAAGAAGAGAAGATGAAAGCCAACCCAGAACTTATTAAGATGAATAAAAAGGAGTGGGAAGAAATTACCGAAGAAGTTTTTTCAAAAACATTCTCAGGCTCGCCATTAAAGCGTGCGGGGTATGAAGGAATAAAGAGGAACCTGGCCTTTGCTATATCTTAGCTACTCCTCTGAAAACTTCGAGGATGATGTCTTTATACGCATGGCCGAAAGTAGATAAACACCAAACCTGTAACAATAGTTTTTCGTCTGGCTTAATCCACCGAACAGCCTTTAATAACTCTTTCTTAAACAACGCCCTGTCAAAACTTACCCTAACAAGTATTTTTTTACTCATTTCAAACATGAGGTTCTAATTTTATATAGCCAAATTAATAATAAAAAAACCTAAAGCCAAATTTTTCAGGGCTTTTTTATCCACTTTAAAATGAATTACCGGATTATATATATCTGACATGGCAAATACAGCGTTTATTTACTTTGCTGAATAAGCGGCCAGGTCTTATTGGCAACATTATAGTATGGATGTTTTGCCGATGATATTGTAGTAAGCACAGAGTCGTATACAACATTATTGTGTAGTATTCCAATGCTTTTCTTTATTTCATCGTCATTTTTTAGGTTGGCCTGGATGCGTCCCTTTTGGTAATAGTATCTCGATTCTATTTCTTCTTCCAGTAATTTCTTTATTTCTGGTTTATATTTCACCAGGTCATTTTTCTTTTCAGCATCCATTTCTTTTCCTATCTTCTCGTAAGATGCCTTTAGCTCTCCATCATATTTTTCACTTTCTGTCGCGTCCTTCAGTTGTTTGAGTAATTGGTCACTTTTTGTAGTGTACTTAAAATTACGGTTCTTAACATAGTCAACAAACTGGTCGTACTCTTCATCACTCAAGGAAAAACTATCAGGCGGAGCAATAGAACTATGCTTTGAATGATACATGGTTGCATAATTAAATATAAAGAACTGCGAACCAAGATTGAGGGATGCTGCGCTTAATTTAGGAGCATCCATTGTAATATCAGGTGCAATTCCTCCACCATCATAAACTACGCGCCCATGCTTTGTGCGGAACGCCATTTTAAGGGAGTCAGGTACTTTATTAACTGTCCCATCAGCGCCCCTGTGACTATAATCGAGCGCCTGAATACATCTGCCGCTAGGGGTATAGTATTTTGCAATAGTGAATTTTAGTTGCGAGTTATAGCTCAATGGATGTGTTTGCTGAACAAGCCCTTTACCAAAAGTGCGGGTACCAATAATTACTCCCCTATCCAGGTCCTGTACGGTCCCGGTTACAATTTCAGAGGCAGAGGCAGAGCCACCATTAACAACCACAGCAATGCGTATGTTTGTATCAGCAGGGTCGCCGGTAGTAAGGTCAGGATGATTCCATTCTTTGCTACGGCCTTTTGTATTAACAACGAGCTGACCTTTGGGCTCAAAGATATTGACCACTTTAATTGCCTCATTAAGTAAACCGCCCGGGTTATTTCTCAGGTCGAGAATAATACCCTTTAAATTGTGATTCTTTTTAAGGTCTATAAATGCGTTACGCACATTTGCGCCTGCATTCTCAGTAAACTCACTAAGCTTTATATACCCAATATCTTCGGATACCATACCATAATACGGCACGTTACCCACTTTAATAACTTCACGGGTAATTATCTTTTCTACAGGAGTAGATTCATTAGGTTGCAATATCATCAACTTTACGGTAGTGCCAGCCTGGCCTTTCAGAAGTTTTCCAATATCGTCCGTATTTTTTCCTGTTACAATAATTCCGTCAATACTTATGATCTTGTCTCCGGCTACAAGCCCTGCTTTAATAGCAGGCGAGTTAGCATAAGGTTCAGCTATTTCAATACCACTGCTATCGCGCTGTACAATAGCACCAATACCACCATATTCCCCTGTGGTCATAAATCGGTAATCTTCAATTTCTGACTCAGGTATATAATCCGTATAGGGGTCTAATGTAGATAACATGGCATCAATACTTGTCTTTACCATTTCACCGGGATTAATACTATCTACATAATAAAGATCGAGTTCTTTAAGTGTAGTAGAATAAATATCAAGGTTCTTTGATATTTCAAAATAATTATCGGTAAAGCTATAGGATAAGAATGCGTATGTGCAAATAGCGAATAAGGCTATAAGCAAACGGAATTTCTTTATCTTTTTTAAAAACTGTGATATCATAGTAAGGTTTTGTTAAGGTACTGGGTCGTAACCATGTTTATGGTTAAACGGATTACAAGAAAGTATCCTTCGTAATGAGAGATAGAAGCCTTTAAAGAGCCCGTATTTTTTCAATGCTTCAATACTGTATTGCGAACAGGTAGGAGTAAAACGACAAGCCGGCATAAGCCAAGGTGAGATGGCTCCCTGGTAAAAACGTATTACTAGTATCAGAAACTTACTTGCCACCAGATTTGTCAGCTAAACGTTGTAAAGTTAGCACTATTTTAGATTCGATTTCGGGATATAACGCTTTATCCTTTGCAATATAAACGTACATCAAATGATAATGTTTCATTCCCTCCTCAACTACACCATAAAGTATGTATTTATGTTTACGGTATGCCTCGCGCATTCTTCTTTTTAGCAAGTTACGGTCAACAGCTCTTTTAAAACTTCTTCTTGGAACTGTAAACGCGACTTTTACAGGCGACTCAGCTTTTCCCTCGTATGCTTTCCAGAGCAATTTTATCGGGGCATTACCAATACTACTTGGGTTTTCAAACAGGGTTTCAATGGCCTTTCTTTCGTAAAGACGCTCTGTTTTTCGCAGGGTTTGCCTACGGGAATTAATCAACATACCAGACGCTTTAGTGCAAAACTATCGTTTGCGTTTTGCCGGCTTCTTTTTAGCAACCGGTTTTTTTGAAACGTGTTTTGCTGTTACCTTCTTCTTAGGTGCAGGTTTATTTTTCTTAGTAACAGGCTTAGCTTTTGCTTTGGTTACTTTTTTAGCAACCGGTTTTTTTGAAACATGTTTTGCCGTCACCTTCTTTTTAGGTGCAGGCTTTGTTTTCTTAGCAACTGGCTTAGCTTTAACAACTATTTTTTCTTTTGGTTTAGCAGCTACTTTCTTTTCGACAGCTTTTTTCTCAATTACTTTCTTAGCCGGAGTTTCCTTAATAGTAATAGGCAATTTATTCCTGCGTGGAGGTTGTTTCTTCTCCGGAGTCATTTCCTCAATATTCTTTAAAGAAAGGCTTACGGGTTCCCATTGTTTACCCTTTTGTTCACCTTTTAAAAACTGCTCAAGGGCCATAGCCATTGATGGGGCCTGTGGCTGAGGAGCGTGTATATGTAAGTTAAGCCCCGCCTGTATTATCGCTTTGGCTGTTTGTTCACCAAATGCAGCAATAAGAGTATGCTTCTGCTTAAACTCAGGGAAATTATGTAATAAGGAAGTTATACCAGCCGAACTGAAAAGCACCAGCAAGTCGTATTCTTCCATTTTTATATCAGTCAGATTGCTGTATACTGCTTTATACAAAGGAGCCTTTACATAACGAATGCCTTCCCTGTCTAATAGGTCAGTATATTCATCATTAGGCATATCAGTACAAGGCAATAAGAATTTTTCTTCTTTATGCTTCTTTTTAATGATCTCAACCAGGTCAGCAAATGAGAAATTGCTATAGAATATCTTTCTTTTTCTGAATTGGATATATTTCTGAAGGTAATATGCTGTAGCTTCTGAAATACAGAAATATTTCATGGTTTCAGGAACAATTATGCGCATTTCGTTGCAAACCCTGAAGAAATTGTCTACCGCATTTTTACTGGTCATTATTACAGCCGTGTACGAAAGTATATCGATACGGCTCTTACGGAATTCCTTTGCGGGAACACCTTCAATCTGTATAAATGGACGAAAATCAACCTCCACATTAAAATTTCTCGCAATTTCAAAATACGGAGATCTTTCAATCTCGGGGCGTGGTTGCGATATGAGTATTTTTTTTATTTTCATTTTTTGTGGGTTGTTTTACCTTATATTTTCAAACTCATTTGCGCGTATTTAATCAGAAGGGCAAAAGGTAAAATTTCAAGGGCGCAAATATACAAAAATAAATACATCATACTTAAGCCTTTGTTTGTCATAAGGATAAACATTTTTATCGTGCGATAGAGGTATAGTATTGCAATACCAATAGAAAGCACTTCCATGGCCTGAATACTATTAAGGCTTGAAGCATAGGTGAAAAGCAGTGTGGCAGGCAATAACACCATTCCTAGGAAATGCGAGAAAACGTATATCTCTGACAGGTATTCCCAGGCTCTTTGCTGCTCCTCGAAAATAAACCCCGAGAAAAGTATAACCAATGTTTTGCCGATATAAAAAATGAACAGGAACAAGGCAATCGCTATAAACTCTCTTCCCTCTGAATGATATATTTTCAGGCCCTTCATGTGAATGAACTGCATGGCCAGCAGCGTTGAAGAGCATAGGAAGACTACAAAAAGGGCAATAGATGCAGGGTTTATACCACTATCATCTTCTGAGATGCTCGAGGTAAATACTTCACGAAAAACCAGTACTACCTTTTTAGGATTAGTGCTTTTAACCCAGGTAAATAATAAAAGGCATAAAAAAAGAAGGGCGGTAACCCAGTGTTCGGTTGAAGGAAAACGAAAATTAGGGCTGATATCCATGCAATTATAATAAACCGATGTGCAAATTTAAGCCTTCTTGGATATTGGTAGTAAAATCAGGCAAATAGTTTGCTGAAGAATTCTTCCATTTTACCAACCATTTGTACCTTGATAATGTTATTCTTGGGTATCTCTTTTTTATTGTAACGGGAAATAAATATCTGCTCAAACCCCATCTTCTCTGCTTCAGTAATGCGCTGGTCTATACGGTTCACGGGGCGTATTTCACCTGATAAGCCTATTTCGCCTGCAAAACAAAACCTCGGTGAAACAGGTATTTCTTCGCCTGATGAAAGTATAGCCGTTACTATAGCCAAATCTGTTGCCGGGTCCTCCACTTTTATTCCGCCCGCTATATTCAAAAACACATCTTTAGAAGCTAACCGGAAACCGCATCGTTTTTCCAGTACAGCCAGCATCATAGATAAGCGCCTCAGATCGTAACCGGTGGATGAACGCTGAGGGGTTCCATATGCCGCTGTACTCACTAAGGCCTGGGTTTCTATCATCAATGGCCTCACGCCTTCAGTAATAGCAGCAATAGCAACACCACTGACAGGTTCTTCACGGGCTGTGATTAATACTTCTGATGGGTTACTCACTTCACGTAAGCCTCCGCCAGTCATCTCATAAATACCCAGTTCGCTGGTAGATCCGAAACGGTTTTTGGTTGTACGTAACAATCTATATATATGATGGGTGTCTCCTTCAAATTGCAATACTGTATCCACCATATGTTCCAATACTTTTGGGCCAGCAATGGAGCCATCTTTAGTAATGTGGCCGATAATGAAAACCGGAACATTAGTTGTTTTTGCATATCTCATAAGATCTGCAGTACATTGGCGTATCTGAGAAATGCTTCCCGGTGCTGAGTCAATTAAACTGGTATATAAGGTTTGTATGGAATCAATTACCAATAATTGTGGTTTGATCTGCTCCAGTTGCTGAAATATATTCTGAATCACAGTCTCAGTAAGTATATAGCAATTTTCATTTTTTATGCCTATCCGTTCGGCACGTAAGCGAATCTGGTCTTGGCTCTCTTCACCTGAAACATACAATACTTTTAAATTGCTGGCCGATAATGCAACCTGCAATAAAAGAGTAGACTTACCAATGCCTGGTTCTCCACCAAATAAAACCAAAGAACCCTGAACCAAGCCTCCGCCTAATACCCTGTTCAGTTCTTTATCCGGCAAAGGAAATCGTAAGGTATTGCCGGGAACAATGTCGGAAATAAGGTGCGGTTTGTCTGAAGTTATTGAATAAGCTTGTTTGCTATGTGATTGTTCTTTTTGAATTACTTCTTCTACATACGTATTCCATTCACCACAGTTGGGGCATTTACCAATCCATTTGCCAGATTGAGCTCCGCAATTCTGGCAAAAAAAAGATGTTTTGGTTTTAGCCATGCTTTATACGAACTTAATTTTGCGTGCGGCAAAAGCACACATACGTAATAGCAAGAAGCCGTGTTTAAAGCGTGAAATGTTGGTAGTTCCATAAGTTCTTTCCTTGTAGCGTATAGGGACTTCCACCATTTTCAGGTTTAGTTTATGTGCTCCGAAAAGCAAGTCATAATCACCGAACGGATCAAATTCACCAAAGAAAGTACGATTGCGTTTAAGCCTGTCATAATCGTCACGGAAAATAACCTTAGTACCGCATAAAGTATCTTTAAATGGCCTGTCTAACAGCCAGGTAAAGGCAAGACTGAAAAATTTATTGCCTAATAAATTAAGAAAACGCATGGCTTGTTTATCCATTGGATACACTAAACGAGAACCATTTATAAAATCGCCTTTACCGGAAGCAATTGCATTGTAAAACTTCACAAGGTCTTCAGGCGGAACAGTAAGGTCAGCATCTAATATCATTAATATATCGCAAGTAGCCATATCAAATCCTACCCTAACGGCATCTCCTTTTCCTTTACCCTTTTGTTGACCTATTTTAATGTCATACCCGCCTGCATATTTTTTTTGGATTTTTTGAATGGTTTCCCAAGTATCATCGGTTGAATTGCCTTCTATATATATAAGTTCAGTATGCTTGCCGAGTTTTGGTAAACGGGTAATGGCGTTTTCAATATTGCCACTTTCATT